>ERZ869936.44-NODE-44-length-221435-cov-9.144575_pt1 | contig 221435 bp, 201 predicted proteins | sample MGYA00520876_ERZ869936 | MGnify/ENA primary metagenome ERZ869936 (study PRJEB32218, sample SAMN09650985) | biofilter metagenome | isolation source: enrty point of leading RO module | place: Saudi Arabia: Thuwal, RO plant located on Red Sea | collected 2016-02-17 ...
GGACTTAACTTTCAAACACCAGAAGAGGTGTTGCGAAGGTCTTGATTATTTAACGGTATGCAAAAACTGCTGGCTCACCAAGTGGGACAATATCAGAACCTACACACCCACCTGGAAGAAAAAACTCACCACACTACACACGTTCCTCATCAAACGCTTCTACCGAGGTGATAAAGACATCTCTGGAAGTATATAGCCTCCCTCCCAAAACCACCATCACCATTACGCTCTCTATTCAATCCTTCCGCTTCCTTACAGCGTAATTGCTACCACCATCTCTTCAAAGGAGTAAAAGTTTGCGGGTGGGGGCAAGGTTAGGTGGTCAAGATGTTTAGTATGCGAAGTGCATACCGAAAAGAAGCTCAAAAAGAATTCACAAAGGAGAACAAGAACGGTCCAGATCCAACAAATACCCGCTTATCCAACACGAGTGACGTTTAACGGATAATATAAAAAAGAATCCACATTCTTGTGGATTCTTTGCGCTAACTCCCGTTCACCGTTACAGGTCGCATCACCAAACCTCTGGATCATCACCAATACGACAATCGGGAAGGCAGTAATACGCAACCTCGAAGAGAGTAAACCTTAGGTTACGAATTGGTAGATCCGTTCGTCCGGAGGTGTACCTCTGTAAATCAGCAAGCTCAAGAGCGATCTTATGTAAACGCCTCTCAACTTGCGTTAGAGGAATCCGAAACAACTCATCCAACTCATCCAATGAAGTTACGAACTTGAAGCCGAAGGAAACAGTTTTTGGTTCCTCAAGGCAATTTTCCCTAGGTAATGTAAGTGAGCTCATAGTAATTCGTGAAGTAAAAGAACAATTTTAGGTGAGGCACTATTATACAATATGGATTAGAAAACACAATATTGACACACCGCATACATTATTGTTCTATAATCGCTATGGACACATTCGAAACTACAATGATGCTTCGCAAAACTTTAGAGAACGTAAATTGTGACGAGTATCGAAAGACAAAAGTGTTCGCCATACTTTTGGGCGCGATCGTATCCCTAGTCAGGTCTCGTCCTAAGCCAAACATCCTTAGGTCGTTGCATTGGGAATCCGAAAAGGTCGCGAACTCTATTCTCTCTGAAATCGATGGGAATATCCATACCCTCGACAACGACACGGATTATCAATGCTGGAACCTGGGGTTTTGGATTAACTCTGCGCAACACCGCATACAAGTTGCATTTGAGCGATTGATCCTAGATGCGTTGATTAGGCTCGCATTCAGGAACAACCTAGCTGAGAATTTTATAGAAGGGCTTTTTAAACTATCAATGGAGTTCAGGATTCACTGGTTAAATTCTCTAATAATGAGTAAAGATTCACGGGCAACTACGTTATTGAAAGATATTCAATTAAGGATTGCGGAATTTCATCAATCATCGAGAGCGATAACCGAATTGGAGAAACTACAGGACGAATTCGAAGAATATAGCAACGATTTGAATCTCTCATCTGATCCTGCTAATCTTGACGGAATGCTCGTGTTCCTCAGGCAGTCACGTAGCGGAGCATGGTGCCTTGCGTTCATTTCAGCGAGAATTCTCCGATTCTCCCAGACGGTAAGATATGAGACATCAAAACGTCGGGGCTACGGATATGAACTTGAGTGGTTAATCACACTTGTTGCAGCGGAACATTTAGCAAACATTGCAGTCGACTTGCGCTTCGCTTTTGAGTTAGACGAGTCGATCCGGACATACGGAAAAAAAGCCCGAGAAGAGACCGTATAAGTCAATTGCACATTCCCGCATACGTTGCACCCTTGCGATCCACCCTACTTCCGAACACACAATAATACCGCTCTGTTGAGCGGTTCTTTTTGGACACGTTTTCTTACTTTTGACAAGGATGCAAAAACTGCCGGCGGGCCAAGTGGGACAATATCAGAACCTACACCCTCACCTGGAAGAAAAAACTCACCACACTACACACGTTCCTCGTCAAACGCTTCTACCGCGGTGATAGCGACATCTCGGGAAGTGTATAACCTTCCTCCCAGAACCACCATCAACCATTACGCTCTCTATTCAATCCTTCCGCTTCCTTACAGCGTAATCCTTACGATAATCTCCCAAAAGGAGGGAAGGTTTGCGCGTGGGGGCAAAGGTTAGCTCTCATCACCAAATGCTCTTGACCGTGCTTTTGAACCTCGCCATGATTCAATCATGAAGACTCAGCTATCCCTTTGGGTTTCCGCCGGGTTGCTTTTCAGTTTATCACGCACTTCCTCAGAGACGCCCAATCCCGGGATTCCAGGTCCTGAGATCAATCAGATCCTTGAGCTAACGGTCGCTGATTTTCGCTATGGTGATGTGAAAATCAATCCGCCACATTCCTGGGAGGGAGTTTCTGTCATTTTTTGGCTCGAGGGAATAAAGCTACGGGAATTGGGTTTTCTCGCGGACATCCCTGTTAACATGGTTGCAATTCCGCTTGAAAGTTCGGGATCGATAGGTCCGCGTGAATCAGATATTAACGAGAATTCTCTAAGTTCAGAAATGATTCAGGATGGGCAATTTGATGGGTGGTACTTAGAAGATGGGACGCTGTTGTAGCAAGAACCGAATCTGAATCTTCTAAACCAACATTCCCTGGTCAAGATTGAGGCGCGCTTCTCAGCAGTTAGCCATATGTCGACACCTTGGGCTGAGGCCCTTCAATCCTGGAAACTAAAGTTCCCGCCATTGGGTCCTAATGATCTTAAACGCAGTCAATCACTTCTCGCTATCGCATTTGGGCGTGAGAAATATATTGCTGCTGGGTTTTGGGGCCGTCTTGAAGTCTCATCTGATGTAAATTCATGGACTGACCCAATATTCTTTAGCGAAGGATCTTTTTACGGAATCACACACGGATCCAATGGATGGACTCTCGTGGGTGGCCGACCGTTCGGTTTTGGCCCAATCGTCCTTCATTCTCCGGATGGCGTGGACTGGAAATCCTACAATGTACCGGCACCGTCCACTTTGCAGGCTGTCACCGAACACGATGGACTCACCGTAGCTGTCGGGAACGTCGGCGCCATTATCACGTCACACGATGGGATCACCTGGACGACCCGTTCCTCAGGGTCAGCAACCCTCCGTTCCGTTATCAGTTGGCCAAATGGAATTGTTGCGGTTGGCGACGAAGGCACGATTGTTACCTCCGAGGACGGAGTTTCGTGGACCCAAATGAGGGTCGAAGACCGCACGGACCTCAACGCGGTTGCTTTTGGGTCTGAAACATTCGTCGCTGTTGGGGAGTCAGGAACAATTCTCCGATCAACAGACGCAGCGAATTGGATTCCCTCGATTGTCGACCGTACTGCAAGTTATAACGGTATCGCGTTTGGTTATGGTTACTTCGTCGTTGTCGGAACTGACGGAAAAATTCTAATATCGCACAATGGTAAGGATTGGGCTTCTCAAGAACCACAAACAAGCTCGGATTTGCATTCCGTCGCGTTTGGTGAAATGGCTTGCGTAGCGGTTGGCGACAATAGTGTTATTCTGGTAGCCGAACCTAAGAATGAGGAACCACCTTACAAGCTCTCTGTAATTGATGATAAAGTCGCATTATCGGTTAAGACGAAACCAGGTCGCTGGTATCTAGTTGAATACAAGGATACGCTACAAGATTCATATTGGATTCCACTCAAACGAATCCAAGCAATTGATGCGGAATCAATTATTAATGATGTTGCGAACAAACTACCTAAGTCTCGTTATTATCGAATTCGCGCTGAAAGCGACAAAAATGACTATCCACAAAATTTAACATACGAAAGAATTACACTAATTGGCGGTCAGCTGCACGAGCTTACAGGATTGAACTTATTTGAGTTGCCGGTTCGTGTAGAGATAGAAACTGACGGGAAAGCACAATCGGTTCTATTGGATTCATTGACAAAAGAGGTTGTTAATGGTTGGCGTTCTGAGTCGGAACTCACAGTCAAGGAGACATTGCTCTCGGGAACTCTGATCCGGCACTCACGTGAACACAATCAAATCTCCGAGAAAACAGTTGAGTCGATCGATTTCACCGCAAACACGGGCGACATTGCAAATCTCATCGTGGGAATTACAAGTGACTCGGACGAGACGGTAGACGTTTATTATTCCGGTCTCTCATCGGATTTCTACTTCGGGTTCATCGACACGATACCCAACTATTCCTTAGATGATTCCGCCCGAGACAGTGACAATTTTTTCCTTCGACAGATTGACGACCATAAAGCGCTGGACATCTATTACAAACTTCACGCTGACCCAAGTCGCATTACAGACGTTCGGATCGAGATCTATCGCGAATGGGAATCATTTCCGTTTGAGACAATTCGTGGACAAATTGATGCGAGTGATTTTGAAAGATTTGCTACGGGTGAGGATTTACATGTAGTTTGGTCGGCTCCAAGCGGCGAGGACACAGGAGACTCAAGCGTTGGTGGGTTCTATCGCGTTCAGCTAGTGATTGAGCTTTCAATTGGCGGTACAACCCGACAAATACGGACCCCGGCTCGTATCGCTCCTCCCGGGTGCACTCGTTGGTGGGCAACGGGGAACAGCCGCATGTCTCTGGGCTTTTGAGAGTCATGGCGCCCTCATGAATCCAAACGCACTGGTAACCGACTCCAATGGCCACGTGTATATCGCCGGAACGTTTGGTCCTGCCTACGAAGCTTTGGTCGGAGTGTTTGGTCGAAGCTCTTACAGGAAGCATGGCAGCACGTGCCGACGGGGCCGACGGAGGGGGCGAAGGCCAATACACAACACACAAGCGCAAAAGGATCACACCAGGATCGCCAAATTTTTGTTTCCGCCAAGCACTCGCCGAACTATACTGGCCATGTGAAGCGGGACACACTTGGCTGCTTGGAAAGTTGGTCCGAAGAGTTGCTTTCAAGAGCCGAACGGGTTCGACGGCTCATTGGAAATGCCCACTGGCTCAGCGACGGCCATCACAAAGAAGAACTTGTTCGGCAATTTCTGAGTAGGCATTTGCCTCCGAGTTTGCGAATCAGCCGCGGCTTCATTTGTCCTCCGGAGAATGATTTGCGAGTATCGTCCGAAATTGACGTCTTGATTACCGACACCTGGACGGAAATGCCTTGGTTCACCGAAGGAAATTTAATAATTGCCCCTCCTTCATGTGTTCTCGGTCAACTCCACGTGAAAACCGAGTTTGACGTTGATGGGCTCACCGACGTGCTCTCATCCGGTGCTCGAAATCAGAAGATCGTGACGGATTCGGTATCTCGACAAATACCATGGTTTGGCGCAATTTTCTTCACGCACAGCAAACCCAAAAAGCCGAAGCGTCTCAAAGAAGTATTCAGAAAGGCAATTTTGAAGGCCTCAAATGGCGGTTCTGATGTTCCTACGCGCGAGCGATTTCCGGATTGCGTTGCTGTCGTGGGTGGACCGGTGTTCTTGGCAGACAAGAGGACGACTGAAGGAGCTCCGCGCGATCAAATCCGGATTCGAGTATTCGACGGTGCCAATCTGTCACCAGCGGTAATGCTGGTCCATCTGTTCGATTCGATCCAGTTGCCAGGCCGCGACTTGGCTCGCCGTGGCGAATGGGTTCAGCTACTCGCGTCAGCGGAAATCCCGTCTTTGTTTTCTGAACCGTTTGACTTGACCCTCGGGACGAAATGAAAATCTCCCTCAAAGAACTTCAACAGCATATTCGGAGAGGCCCGGCGCTCGTGTTTGGCCCAGGAATGAGCACCTCGCCCGCACGGGAGATCGAATGTCTCCGGCAGCTAAGATCGTCGTATCCTGATCTGGACAATGATTCCCCCTGCCAGTCGTTTCTCGACTACGTTGACATTGTCCTGGCAGCAGGAATCGCTCCCGAGGCGAAAGTCCGAGCAGCAGTGGAATCCGCATTTCTGAACCCCATATTCGCTAACCCCCAGCTGAATGCGGTCGTCAGGCCCAATTGGACGGCAGTGGTTTCGCTGGCGTGTGATGATTTTTGCCGGAGCAGTTTGAACGAGTCTCTTTATGCAGTCCCCAGCAAGTGGACACTGACTACCGTTGCCGAGCCAGACACGACCCCGGCGCTCACAACCATTCCATACTACTCATTGATGGGCGATATCAGAGACAACCGCCAAACGTCTCGCCTCGCGATCAGCCGGTCGGAATATCTTCAGAGGCAGCGCTTGTGGTTCCCGATGCTCCAATCTCTTCCCCGGATCTTGAAGAGTGATCCGTTAATTTTCTTAGGAACAACATCTATTGTGGAGCGGGTTTGTGATTTTCTAAACGAGCTGTTAAAGTTGCAACCGCAAGTGCCCAAACGGCTAATATTCCTCGACGGCGATCCCACCGCCTCCAGTCCGACTTTGATGAACTTGGTTCGTGCTCACTGCCAGATTGAAGTTGCGAGCTGCAGTTTGTCGGACTTAGGAAACGCATTAAGCCGCTCGAATCTCGCTATCAGTTCCCTTCCCCTCTTCGCTGAACCGACAAGGTTTTTTATTGAGCCGAAGGTTTTCGGGGAACTTGAAGATCAAGTCGCTTACGTTCCTCGGAAGGAAGAGATTCGCACCAATCCGGCAGAGCGAAACCGACTTCTGGATTCCTTATTCAGGCCAACGCATCTGGACTGGAGCCCGTATGCGCTATCATTAGAATTTCGGCGTGATATCTGCAACGAAGCCGAGAATCGAGTAAAGGAGCTGTTTTCGCGTAGTTGCAACTTCCCAATTCTCCAACTGAAGGGGGAAGCCGGAATCGGAAAAACAGTCATTCTGAGGGCAATTGCTTTTTCGTTGGCCCAGCAAGGAATGCTCTGTCTCTGGGTTAGGAGATCTTATGGTGAACTGTCGGGCAGCCGGTTTGACACCGTGGTGACAACCCTAAACGATAGGCTGAAAAGGCTGGACACTGAAATCGTCGTCTTCCTGGACGATCCAGCAGCAAGCCGCGCTTCTTTGGATGAGGTTGTTACTGGCCTGGGTAAGGCACGCTTTCGATGGGCGGTTGTCGTTGCCAGTCGAAAGACGGACGACTCCTTTTTGTCTCGAAATGGCGTAGCGGAACCTGTGCCCGAAGAAAGTACAGTGGAAGTACCCGCTGAGTTTTCTGCCGCTGAACTGGAAAGGCTTCCGGACTACCTCGTCACGATTGGAGCAGCTGATTCAGCCGACCGGGCAAAATCGATGATGTTTCCTGAAAGTGTTAAACACAGCAGAGATGTATTGTGCTCTCTCTGGTATCTGCTGCCCGGAACCCAATCAGCAATTGAGGAATCTCTGGTGGGGGAGTACCGACGCCTGGGCGAACCCGAGGCGCTCGTAACGAAGTTTGCTAATGCCGCTGGGAGAGCCAAGCCCGTTGCAAAGACCGCTTACGAATTTGTGACTACTACCTCTGGGTTTGATAGTGTTCCTCTGCCTGTCGAAGTTCTGGTGAGTGCGCTAGGCGTGTCTTACGGAGAATGGGCCGATAATTGTCACGAGAAAAGACCCCTGTGGGGACTACTTTATGAGGAGCACTATGAAAGTGCGGAAACTTACGCATATCGTACCCGCAACCACATTGTTACCGAAGTCCTTCTGCGCACATTGAACCACGGGACTGCTGGGCACACCGGTGAATTCCGGTGCATGAAAAGGCTCTTGCGAGCCTGCACTTCCGCCAGCCCTCAGTACCGGAGCTTCATCATGGACATCCTAGTCAAACGGAGGCACCTGATTGAGAAGCGATTCAACTATCAGCAAGCAATGGAGCTTTACGAAGCGGCTCTTAGCGCGTATCCACGGGCGTTAGGAGTTGTGGAACATCACAGGTGCTTGGTAAAACGGAATCTTGGAGGTGAGGCGCAGGACGTCTACGAAGAGTTGAGGCGACTGATTGCGAAAAGCTATGACCGGTCAATCCCAGATCAGGACCAGCCAGATAACCTGCACACATCCGCCGCGGCCGCTCTGAACCAAATGATTCGGGAGAACACTATTGATGCCGCTGAGGGTGGAGAAGCGGTTTTTGAGCATATTTCCGCTGCGATTGCCATTGATCAGTTCTCGCTTCACTCATATCACGTTCACGCACAGACCTTGATCGCTATCGCAAGCGCTGTTCGGGAGACGAATCGAATCGCTTTCTGGACGAACGTCGAGCGCGCTGCTCGCATTGTCAGCCGTGCTCTTCTCCTTTTGGAACACACATCCCGCGAAGATCAGATGAGCGAGCAGGCGCTCCGAAGCGCAAGGCTGTTCCAGGATCTGCGACAGGATATTATAATGGCTCAGCAAAACCTCGAAGCTGCAAGAGAGGAGGCGTTTCAAGTCTTCAGGCAAACCGGGGATCAAACGGCTCTTGCATTCGTGGGTAGAATATTGCTAGTGAAAGCAACAGAAGCTAGAAAGGGATCTCTCTTCAAGAAGGTTGACAAATTCCTACGTACAGCATTCGAGACGATTGCCGCGAGTGAAAAGGACCCGAGTGAAGAACTCCTGATTTGCCGTGTGGAATTAATCATCGAGTGGTTTCTCAACCAGGAAAAGGGTCCGGTCGTCTGGGAACAATTCGAAAGTGACTTGTTGCGCATTCTGCAAAATCCGCGGTATAGCCAGGATACGCTTTGGCTGTTCTATCTTGGTGTGACCCATTACCATTTGTCGAAATTCGTTGAGGCAGAAGCTTGCTTTCAAACCCTGCGCTCGCGCGGGCTCCCCTGGGAAGCGAGACAGAAAATTCGCTGTTTTTATCTGGGTGACAGTAGCGAACCAAAAGTGCTCGAAGGCAGGCTTAGTCCAGGGGCTCAGAATAATTGCTTTGTTTATTCAGGGGAGTTGCAGAACGACATTTTGGTCCGGCGTGGAGAGTTGAGCGGTAGGCGGGACGAGATTAAGCACTTTCGTATTGGTTTTTCATTGTACGGGCCTCTCGCCATCGATCGGGATGCGTCTACGTGAGGTTAACGCTTGTCACCGGTCACTTCAAAATGACCCACCTAGGGTCGGATCAAAATGACCCACCCTGGACGGTTGAGATTTAGGGTTTTCGGGTTGGCGATTTCAACGAATTTCGACAGGTTGAGGTTGCGTTTGGGGGGGATAGGGTTCTGCCCAAATTGTGGCCGTTTCCCACGCCCTGGCTAGACAGCCTCCGGGGAAAGGGAAACGGGAAACGAACTCGCGCCGTTGATTCTCGTGGGCCAGCGAGCGGCGGCGACGGCTTTCGAGCCCCAGCTCGCGTCGCCGCCGGTCGCCACGCGTAACGGACTCGCTTGGCCCACGAGAATAGGCGCGCCTAGGGGTGTCGATTGCCAGCGCGAATTCTTTCTCTTTGAAAGGGTGCCAACGCAATCCATGGAAAACTGCGGAAAGCTCATTCCTTTTCTGCGGCCGGCAGGCCGCTGGATTTGGATTTGGTTTTGGCTGCGGCGGCCTCGCGAAGCCGGTAACTTTTTCCGCGCATCTCGATGATTTGGCAGTGGTGGAGGAATCGATCGAGAATGGCCGTGGCGGCGGGCACATCGTTGAGGAGTTTTCCCCAGTCCTCGATCGGACGATTGGAGGTCATGAGAGTTGAACGGGTTTCGTAACGGCGCATGATGATTTCCAGCAGAACTTCCCCGGATCTGGGTGGCAGGACCTTCAGCCCCATATCGTCGATGATGAGCAAGTCTGGCTTGAGGTAAGCGGCCAGGGTGCGGTCCAACTCGCGAGGGGATTGGTCGAGTTGCAGTGCGTGGACCAGGTCGAAGATCGAAGTGTAGAAGGCCTGGAAGCCGGCCTTGATGGCGTGATAGCCGATAGCCTGAATCAGGTGGCTCTTTCCCAGTCCCGGCGGGCCGATCAAGAGCAGGTCGGTGCGCTGGCGGATGAAATTTCCAGTGGCCAACTCGTAGAACTGCTGCCGTTTGATGGAGGGATTGAAACTCCAGTCGAAGTCCTCGAGTGTTTTGCGATCCCGAAAACACGCGGCTTTGACGCGTCGATCGATCTGGCGCTGATGGCGGACGTTGATTTCGTCCTGGAAGACAAGTTCCAGGAATTGTTCGTGGGGCAATTGATGGGTGGCGGCCTCCTGGAGGCGCAGCTCCAGGCTGGCTAGCAGACCGGAGAGGCGAAGGCGACGGGCGTATTCAGTGAGGGTTCTATTCATGGTCTTGTGATTGGTTTTTGTTGTGAACGAACACTCCGTATTCGCTGAGATTGCGGATGAGCGGGTGATGTTCGGCGAAAGTCAGTTGGGTTGGAGCCGAGGGGTTCTGCAGGAGGTTCTTAAGGTGACAAAGGCGCTGTTGACCGTGTTTTTGAGCTTGTTGACAGGCCCGATTGAGAGCGGGGAAGGAATGATCCTCGCTGAGATTGACCAGACCCATGAGAGTGCGAATGGCGGTGATACCCCGCTGGTGGACCAGCGAACGGGCCCAAGTTTCGCAGTCGCTGCCCAGTTCGCAGGCACGCCCAAGCCAGTAATCCAAATTGGCCTGCAGGGTTGCGTGGCCGCCGCCGATGCCCACAGCGTTGGTGAATTTGCCCGCTTCCAGGCGCCGATGGACCTGGACCTGGGTGAGTATTCCGTATTTGTCCTGGGAGAACAGACGAACCAATCGGCTGTCATATCGGACCCACAGATGGCGCCCCACGAACTCGGGTGGCGCGTGGTAGAAGGCCTTTTGGACCTCGACGTAACCGTCGCGGTGAACGGTGCGGCGCCCTTCCTGAAAGTAGGGAAAAAGCGAAGGGGGCAGAGGCTTGAGCAGGGGCTTTTCGGCGGCGAAATGCTGGAGGACCTGCCGTTTGGTGGTTCCGTGGATGCGTAAGTCGGCGACGGTGCGTTCCCAATGGCGTAGGAACTGATTCAGAGCCGACAGGGACGGGAACTTGCGGCCGGCCAACGCGTTGGATTTGACGTATTTCACGCTGTTTTCGACTTTTCCTTTGTGTTCGGGCGTTCTTGGAAGACAGGGAAAGATCGCCGTTTGGTAGTGCTTGGCGAAATCGACCAACTTGGGATTGAGCTGCGGGTCGGCCCAGTCGGCCTTGAGAACCGCCGCCTTGAGATTGTCGAGGTTGATGGTGAGGGTCACGCCGCCGAAACTGCGGAAGGCATTCTCCAAGCAACGTAGAAACGTCTCGGTGTCCTGCCGGCGAACCGCCTCACTGTAAGCCTTGCGTGAGTGGCTGAGGATGACGCGAAAGATCCAGGTCTTGGCTCTCTTGCCCTCGGAGCCGAGGAGCATGGGGCCCGAACCGAAATCGACCTGGATTTCTTCGCCAGGAGCAACCTCGACGCGTTGCACCAACTTCGGATCGATCTGACGAAGCTTTCGAACGAAGCGTTTGACCGCCTGATATGAACCGCAGAAATCGGTTTGCGCCCTGAGATCCTGGAAGATCCGTTGAGCGCTCAGACCGTCTTCTAGTTTGCCTGCGATCAGGTCGCGGTGAGCGGTGCACAGGCTATTTCGCCCGCTTTTGCCGGGGGTCGAAAGTGGGTCAGTTTCAACGGCCTCACTTCCGGAGCCGGGGGTCGAAAGTGGGTCAATTTGCGAGTCGCCCGGACGATCACTCGGCTCTTCTATCCGACGCCAACCGCGCAAATACCTGCGCACCGTGACGCGACTGAGCCGCAATTCGCGGGAAATTCGACGAATTCCCCACCCCTGCCGCGCCAATTGCCTGATCGCTTCCTGTTGATGCACCTTGAGTATGTTGGCCATAGGTGCTGCGAATCCTCCGCCCAGCCGCGGAGATTGGCAGCCCACCAGACCTTCTCAAGGTGGGTCATTTTGAAGCCGTTCATTTCGACCCGAGGTGGGTCAGTTTGAGTGACCGCTGACACGCTCGAACACGTGTCGCCTGACTTTCAAAGCCACCAAAAGTATGCCTAGCTAGTTAGGGCTTCTTCCAACGGCCCGGATTTTCGAGGGGGCATTAGCGACGCTTTTGCTGTTTCCACATCCGTAATGAATCGGAGAAACGAAGAGAAGCAAAGAGTGTCTGAAAAAAGGGGTTAGACACTCAGAGGGCACCAGAACTCAAGGACAGGTCCGTGATTTGTCATTGACCTCTGAATCTCACCTCCGCAAAGCGTAGCGACACGTAGCGCAATTTGAAGGCCCATACATTTGCCCTCTTGACAGTTTTCAAAACATTGCGACAGCTCCAACGGACTGAACGCACTTTGTTCTTCGTTCGAGTAGTCGCTCACGGAGACACAAAGCTCGCGCCTTCCATTTCGACTAGTGACAAACAACGTACAATATATCGGGGCTGTATTCTTTTGTGCGACCGACAGCGATGCACTATAAAACCACAGACCGGCAACACCCACCTGGAACCAACGCAGATCAATCCACTGAGTAGTTTCTGCATCCCAAACTCCCGGATCTATTATGATGTTTGGAAACCAAATTCGAAAAAGAGGAATTAGTTCGTTAATCGCTTCCATTGGATTCGATTCCGCCGGAGTCCATGGCATAGATTGGTAGAGAATAAAAAGATCAGCAACGTCTCGGATGGAAATTTTTGTTAACTCATACTCTCCAATGCACAGCAGGCGTACGCAGCTTTGAAGAAGAGTCATTCCTCGCAAATAAATAAGTTCCTCCAACATGGGGTCAATACACATCCCCGTTCGATGCTCGTTTATCAACTCTGCCTCGGCAAGATGCCAGCATTGCTCCGAGGTTAGGTCGTTGGCTCTACCGATCTCTTTAGAAATAAAATATGCGCGCAGCTGAATTTCACTATACGATGGAATATACGACTGAAAGGAGGCCTTGTTAAGCGTCTTCCGCCATCCAAAAATGAGCTTCCCCATGTAACAGAGAGCCGTTTCAATGCTTATTCGCTGGGTATAGAGCGAATGGACATCGTAAAAAACGCCTCTGATCCCATCAGGCTTTCCATGTGAGTCGAACACAGGGATCTTTATGACCGAAACCCTCCTGCGGTGCTTCTGACGAAGAGGTTCGTGCCATTCGTCTCGCTCCACCGAACCGTTGCTGGTGACAGTTCGGTCATCTTGTTCATACAATAATGCACAATCTTCATGATAAAGGTCACGGTCACGCAGACCGATGAGAGCTTCTGAAGTTGAGTACCCTGCGTCGATTGCAAAATTGTGATTCACCCACACGAATCGCCCGTTCCTTTTGCGGAAGAAGCAAATTGGCGGATTACGAGCGCCCAAGATATTCTGGAAAAACCAAAGGTCTGTTTCTGTTAAAGGATCGCGGCAGAGACCCAAGATGTAGGCGACGGAGCTGTGTCGGTCGAAAATCGGAACCTTTATGGTTTCGATTTTGTCGTTTGACCCATGCGCGTATGAAACCTCGAATTCTTGATAGAATTCGATCTCGCCATCCAGAATCTTACGATCAATTTCTCGATACTTTTTAACTTTGTCGAGTTCAAGATGCAATTCCTCGTCCTTTTTTCCCTGAATGGACGAGAGGTCCATCTCTTGATTCCCGGGAATCTGCTTTAGCTTCGTCAACAATTTCTTGTTCACAAAAACGAACTGACATGATCTGTCCTTTACAAACACTTCGAATGGTAAAGCTTCGGCTAAAGTGTGAAAGAAGCCTGCCTGTTCCTCTGCATTTCTGCGCACGGCCCTCATTACCATCATTAAACTGCAAACCAGAAACCAAAACAGAATCCGAGGTAGTGTATTTCCAACAAAGACGATTCCCCACTCGAACAACACCGGAGTCGACTCTGGTAAAGTGGTCCACCAATGTACGCCAGTGATTAAATAGCCCGTCCAATGCCATTGAATATAGAGCGCGATAGCGATGGAGAGCCAGATAATGATTGCCCGCCCTTCCGCCCGAAAGAGCCATGCAGCCGCTACGGGGACAAAGAAACCAAGGTGGGTTTCGCTGATACCTGGCAAGCAACAGCTGGCGACAAGCACATAAAATACGTCGATAGTGGCGGGAAAGAAAAAGACATCCGGGTACCGATTGCTCCACACGCCCCCCCCTGCGAAACGGGATTCGTCCGATTCCTCATTCGCGAGAGTTTTCTGGGAATGCTCGGCCATTCGTCTGGAAAAATGTGCGACGAATATGTAAGCGGAAGTCAGCGTGAGTAAGCAAAGCGTGAGCCAAGGTTCAAGGTCGCGACCAATATCCGGAGTCCAAGGCGGGTCCAAGACTCGTAGCCTAATCCAACGCCAGAGTACTGCGATGATCAGGGCGAGACGGAAAACCGTAAGCCATTGGGCTGAAGTGGAAACGAGAGAAGTGCTCAATCGCGTGTGCAAGGCGCGACGAGCGATCTTCGCGGCTTCTTGATGGCGCAACGGGTTCAGCAGTATTTTCAGCCAACTCTGCAGTGCGACCTTCCGACGAATGATGGCTCTGATAAACCAAAAAACATAGTAAAGTGCAGCGAGAACCGCGACTATCCCCGATATATATTTAAGGAGGTCTTCGAGAAGTTTCGTCGTATGGATTGTCGAAAGTATATCAAAGTGTGCGCTAGGAAAAGTGGCCGCAAAGAGTCGTACAGATCGCATAATCAAATACATTACTGCCAATCAAGCTCCTGGTGGTAAGGTGATCATTGTATCTCGTAGAGAAGAGAGGGCAAGTTAATTCGCGAGACCGGCGTGGTGCAGGGCGCCTCTCCGAATGAGGACAGATTTTGCGGTACTACAGTGTTTTGGTCGTGTATTGGTCGCTGGAAATGGGTTCAGCGTTTGACGCGTGTGCCTGCGCTGCGATAGGCGCAACGAGCAGGGGAGGTTGAAGGATTTTGCGGCGCGTAGTTTCCTTTTGAAGTTGGAAGCCGGTGGTTGGATTGAGCTGCCTGCGCTCCGCGAGCACCAGAGGCGCAGACCCACGGTGGCCGAATGGGAAGAGTGGCGGGAGCCGACGCCATGGGAAGGCTCACTAAGGCAGTTGAAGCCGGTGGCTTTGGAGACTCCGCATTGAACGTCATCAGTGATTTGAGAGTTGTGGTGACATTCGATCTTTGACTGGGATTGCGTGTCGGGCCCCGATCATTTATCGGTGAGTGGTGCCCACACTGAAGGCGAGGTAAGGTATCCGAACGCTTTTTGATTCCGGTTCGGGTCGAGGAGCGTAACAACGGATGGGTCTACTGGTAAGTATTGCCGATATGATTTCTCGCCGTTGCACAATTTGGAGCGCATCTTAAATAAGTTTTCTCGCACACATGGTGTCATATTTAATTAAAGCGTGTAGTGCGGCGCAAAGAATTGCATCGAGGGAACTGTTCTTGTCCTCGACTTCACTGCTAAATTCTTTCGCTGACGTGGATGATCCTGATTTGATTGACTTAACGACCTTCTTGACCGCTTGATGTGTTATCGCTTTTCCGTTGCACTCCTTAATGACGAGACTCCACGCTTGAGGCGAACTTGAAACTCGTGGTTAGGCAACTTGTCGGAATTCTGCGACAATTGGTCAATTGTTTCCGCCGCGCCAATCAGTCGATACGCGTGCGCGCGCCCGATATCCCAACGCTTTTGGCAATATGACGGGAATTCTTCGCGATAGAGACGCTTCGCTTCTATTTCGCTGAGGGCCTTGCCAACCCTTACGAACGCCGCCCACCCATGCTCAACGATTGTCTCGAACTCGCGGAGTTTCTCGCGGTCGACGGATGATAGGGGTGATATCAGCTTGCGTGGCTGGTGTTCCGATTTCATCCTTCCCATCAAGGTCTTCGTCCATCGAGTCAGAAACTGATTTCAACCATTGAATACGTTGAGAACACCTGAGTTCTTTCAGCTCGTTCGAATATTCTTTCCTTGATTTTTTCAAACGATAGGACCTCCGGATCTCGAGGTGAGGTCGCAACTTAGGCTGATCGGTTCTGGGTAATTGGCTACGCAAGTAATGCCAGCACAGCGGGTTATAAACATTTCGCGGTGTTTTAAGCAAAGATCTCCTTTGCGTCGAGATCTGTCTCATTTTAGGATCGGCGCTACATATAAAGTCGGGTACGTCCAAAGGAACTATGAGCCTGTGGGGGGAGAAACACAGCTCTTCTCCCGAAACAGAGGTGGCCCCCCCAGTGCATTGCGAAGCTAGCACACCGAAAATGCACCCTGGCGATCCATGATAAATCGTGTCCCCGGCTTGGTGGCGATTGAGAATTCGCGCGATTACGCGATAAAGCGCTGCCGCCGTCCTGCCCTTCACCTGTCACGGTTTGTTACGAATCACGGGGAATTGAGGCTCCCCAAGAGTTTGAATATCTCCAATTGGAGACCTTCTTACTTGGGGTTTGTTACGCAATAAATGTCGCAATTGAGCCAAGTTCAGTGTAGACTGTCTAGATGGAAATTGACCAGGCAATTTCAGAAAGGTTCGCGTTACTTGGTGGTTTGTTGAATGAACGCATGCGCCAACTCGTTGCTGCGGCCGAAGCTATGTCCATCGGGCGCGGTGGAGTTTCTAAAGTAGCGCGGCTTACTGGAGTATCTCGGGTTGGTCAAACCGAGTCAGTCGACTCACCCGATGAGCGAATCCGCAAGCCTGGCGGCGGGCGCAAGCGCGCGGTCGATCAGGATAAGACCCTGTTGAGGGATTTGGAGGCACTGATTGATCCGGTGACGCGCGGCGACCCTGAATCACCATTGCGCTGGACTTGTAAGAGTCTTCGGACCTTATCGTCGGAACTGGAGCAACGCGGACATCAGATCAGTCACCGATTGGTAAGTCAGTTGCTCGGAAATATGGGATACAGCCTTCAAGCCAATAGCAAAACCCACGAAGGGCAAAGCCATCCAGATCGAAACGCACAGTTCGAGTTTATCAATCGGCGAACCAAGCAAGAGTTGAGGGCCGGCAATCCAGTCATCTCGGTCGACACAAAAAAGAAGGAATTGGTCGGAAACTTCAAGAATTCTGGCCGTGAGTATCGTCCCAAGGGGCAACCACAGGAAGTCCGTGTTCACGATTTTGTCATTCCCGGATTGGGCCGAGCCAACCCCTATGGCGTCTACGATCTGGCCAACGACATGGGGTGGGTGAGTGTCGGTGTTGATCATGATACTGCGGCTTTCGCGGTCGAATCGATTCGCCGTTGGTGGCGCACGATGGGAGCACCGCTTTTTCCCGGTGCGCGGAGGCTTCAAATCTTCGCCGACGGCGGGGGTAGCAATGGCGTGCGGGTGCGGTTATGGAAGGTAGAACTACAAAAGCTAAGCGAAGACTTGGGCTTTCCCATTCGGGTATGTCACCTTCGTCCGGCGACCAGCAAATGGAACAAGATCGAACATCGTCTCTTTAGTTTTATCAGCATGAATTCGAAAGGGCAGCCGCTGGTGAGTCACGAAGTGATCGTGAACCTAATCAAAGCAACCACGACGGCTGAAGGATTGACCGTCGACGCGCAGGTGGATGACTCAATCTATCCGTCCGGGATCAAGGTATCCGACGAAGAGATGGAACAGCTCAACCTGAAAAGAGAAACCTTCCACGGCGATTGGAACTACACGCTCTCTCCGCGGCAGAGAATGCTTAATTTGTAACACTTATTCCGTAACGGGCCCTTAGGGATTCAACACAAGTATTGGGAAATTGCATCAGCGAGTAATGCGTATCTCTTATAGAAGACTACTAGATACTGTAACTAGAATACGCATTCCCCACCTTACATTAGAGATCGCTCGATTGACACCAGAACTATGTATTGATACATTCTATTCTAGAATATCGGTAACAGTCGCTAAGACAGCATAACCCAACACTACTTTGTTCATTACATACTTAAGCCATTTACTTTCCTCAGAGTGCTGAAAAGAATATCTCAAACATCAACACCAATACCATTAAATCCCCGACCGAAACAGGCAGAGTCATCTATGAGTAGGGAATTCTCTTTACTCCGAAAAGCACGATAAGAACCACGATTCCAATCAAGTATGAGACGCCTTTCTCAGCCTTCTGAGTGGAAGGTTTGAAGTCCCCACAATACTCGCACTGAGTATGTGGGGAGTCATGTGGCTACTATTCACCAAAGCGGGAAAGGTGTGCTAATGACTACGGAAGATGTAGAGCATATTGTCAAATTGCTGCAAGGTATCCAGCAGAATCTTGACGGGATTGTAAACGGGGAAGTATCTTGGATTAGTATCGTTCTTTGTATACTGCTTGTGGGTGGGATTCTTACAATGTGGACTGGAGAGCGGGAACGAAAGCAGATGAAGGAGCAACTTGAGCGGATAGAACAGAAGCTTGATCAAACTAGGCAATGCAATAGTACCCATTAATGGTGTGTTTAAGAAGCGTGCATTAAAACTCGACCATAAGGTCGAGTTTTTCTAAGGGTTTCGCTGCATTTGATTATGAGTGCGATCTTCTGGAATTGTCGGGGGGTTGATTGGCCGAAGCGCGATCCTTTTCGTGAATCTTACGCCGGTGGACCTGTTGTCCTGCGTTTCACCCACTAGGCGCGCGCCTTTTGTCGTGGGCGAGACCGAGTCAATTCCGCGTGCCGACCGGCGGTGATTATTCCGTCAAGATCCGTCATCAAACTGAATCGCGCGTCTAACTCGCCAAATGGTTGATGCTATACGACCTTCTTCCGGAATCGTGTATTTGGCCTACTGTCGGCATGCTTCTCTTGAAAGCGGCATGCTGACGGGCGTCCTTTTCGACTGAATCGGCCGTTTCGACCTCCAAGACGATTTTCTCGCTATTCTTGGCCGCGATCACATCCGGGCGCTTTCCCGAGATGGTCTCGGACTTTGGATAACCAGCAATGTCGGCCGCCACCTTGAAGCCTCGTGACTCGTAATAGGCAGCCGAGCCGGCCACCCCTTACGTTTTGCCATGCGATTAGATGTTTTGATTCCTTGTCGGCGATGACGGCCAGGGCTTTACCGCAAGCCATTGCGTAGCCGTCTAACGGTCATACAATATCTTGCTGTTAAAAGCATGTCAATGAAACTGGGGCGATCACAGCGGTTCCGCGCAATCGTCGGGATTCCGGGCGTTGCGAGTGTCGCGGGCATCTTTTTCGGCGGATTCGAGCCCGCCGTGTAGGCCAGCGACCGAATCCGCCGTGAGTCGAGACGACAACTCACCTGTGGGTTGCTTGGTCGGAGTTCTTGAATGTCAAGGAACAGGAGTGGTTGGGGTCGACCCAACCCGAAGCGAAGCTCATGGGTGATGTCGAGTCCAGATCGGTTCAGTGGCGATTATCGCCTGGTTGCTTATCCTCGTGCTGGCGTTCAATCTCTTTTGAGCTGTTCGTTCGAGTAAACGGTAAGTTGTGGCGCCAGGGCAAAAGAACCCTGGTAGAAGCGGGTGAATTCGTTGAAGGAATGATTTTCGATCCCCCATCGGTGGTGACCGATCCTCCAGATCGTCTTGGCGCCATAGCCTTCAAACTCCTATGGCTTGGGCACGCAAACATCTCCACAACAAGGCTTTATGACCGCCGTAAATCGCGTCCAGAAGACAGTCCAACATTCAAGGTTGTGTATTGATCGTACCGAACCCGGTCTAGTAGCCAATACTGGAAGAAAATCGTGCTACTCAATATCTGCTCAAAGATAATAAAAAGGGAGTAAGCAAAAGGAAAGCAACGGGTGAAATAAGTCCCAAAGTCATTGCATCCTTAATATGGCGAATATCCTCTCCCTTTTTTGCAGTTCGTGAAAGGAGGTTGGATCCAGTAACTCCAATGACCACACAAACCGGCACCAAGATGAACAGCACAGCAGGCATTACAGCAAATGCTAGCCCTAACGTATATCCTTCCACTCCGGCCAGCGAACGATATGTTGCAATCGCGCCGAAAATGGTCAGAATAAATACAGTATATGAGAATACGATAAATGCTTGTTTTCCTGACATTCCTTCATGATACAGTATTTGTTTTCCAATAGCACTGTTGATAACTATTTACACAAATACCATGAACACTTCTGCCTCTAGAATTTCTGTTCTCGTTGCGTCGAGTATTCTCGTCAATCTTTGTGTTCAGGCTGATCCACCACTTGTAACAAACGTGCGCGCAAGCCAACGCGCTGGAACACAGATTGTCGACATCCGTTACGATGTTACCGACCCGGACAGCCCGATTGTTACAGTGTTTCTGGCCATTTCTGCGGATGCTGGAGCCAAATACAATGTTCCGGTGCACTCGTTAAGCGGTGATCACGGTCCAGGCGTTGCCGTTGGTCTAGATCGTCACATTATTTGGGACGCTGGTGTGGATTGGGCCGGCAACTTTTCGGATCAATGCCGCGCTCGGGTGATTGCAGACGATGGGTCGGGGCCTCCCGCGCCATCCGACATGGTGCTTATTCCATACGGCCCATTCAACATGGGTGATCCATTTTTCGAAGGTGATCTGCAGGAGCTCCCGGTTCATACCGTAGAAATCAACTCATTTTTTATCGATCGCTACGAAGTCGACCGTGAGCTTTGGCTTGACGTTTTTACGTGGGCTATTGGACGTGAGTATAATTTCTCAACAGGTGGCACATATTCCGGAGTGGGTCATCCTGTTCGGCAAATGACTTGGTATGACGCGGTAAAGTGGTGCAATGCACGGTCCGAGAAGGCTGGCCTAACCCCTGTCTATTATACAGACGTTGCGCACACTACGGTCTACCGGTCTGGGAACTCCTCTCTATCAAACGAACAGGTTGACTGGACAGCGAACGGCTACCGTTTGCCGACTGAGGCTGAGTGGGAAAAGGCCGCTCGTGGAGGGGTTCCCGGTCTGCGATATCCGTGGGGTGATGATTTGGATGGCAAGAACGCTAACTTCTTCGGTAGCGGTGATGCATTTGAACAGGGGGGCTCCACTACTCCAGTTGGCTATTTTGATGGAACCCAAACTCCTGAGGGAGATGATATGGCAAATGGCTATGGGCTCTACGATATGATTGGGAATGTGGCCGAGTGGTGCTGGGACAGATTCGCATCCACCTCGTATAGCCAACCGTGGGCTTCAGAACCAGATCCGCGCGGTCCAACTTCTGGGGATCGACGCGTTCTACGCGGCGGAGCGTTTAATAACGCTCCCTCGACAATGTCTCTTCGCATCTCTGCCCGCGGGTCATTTTCACCCGTTAACAGCGTCTCAACGGCTGGCTTTCGCTGTGTTCGAGGATTTTAGATCGAGCGCGCATCATGCACTGTTTCGTTCAAAAACTGCTTTTCGTCGTCGCTGGATGGATAATTCTCTGCGTCGACCTTTATGCAAGTATTAGCATCAGTGAGTCTGAACCGTTCACTTTAGACACTCGGTTTTACGGCAACCTAGGCGTCTCAGATTCGCTCGCCACATTTACGCTCGATACTCGGTTTGGGCGTAACTCAATCCGCCGGAACGATTCGCACCTGTTCATTCTCGACACCCGATTCACGAGCAGCAGGGCATTAGTCATCTCGGACACATTCACGGTTAATACCAGATCTGTTTCATCTCCAATGATTCAGCTCAGCGGTTTTGTCCGCGACACTCATGGCACTCCCCTGGCTGCGGACATCTTTGCATTGCGCGACGGCATCACACGCGCTGTTGCTCAAAGCCGTGGTGATGGCCGCTACAATCTCGCTTTACCCACAGGGACATACGAACTTCTTGCTTTTAAGGCCGGATGGCTCAGGGAGGAATTAAAGATTACGCTTCATGATTCAATCACAGAATCTTTGAATTTGTTTCTTGAACCAATGCCGCCGCTTCCAGAAATCCGCGTCTCCAATCGAGAATATGAAGAAGGTCAAGTCCCGGTAATTCAACCAATCTCGTCTCAGCTCAATGTTTTTGTAAGCTCCGAAAACGGGTTCCGGTTTGGTGTTCCCAGCGATCCCTCAAAAATGACTATCGTAATGACCCACGGATGGATCCCCGAGGGCCCCGAATCCCCTTACGGAATTGATGGATGGCCAACGCTCATGGCTCGCGCATTCTTTGATAGCGGGGGGTCAAACGTTGCAAACTTGGTTGCCTGGCAGTGGCATTCTGAAGCTGAAGATTGTTTGTTTTGGGCAGCTGGTCGCACCCGTAATCAGGGCACCGCACTTGGTAATGCCCTAATCCAAGCCCTCGGGAGCGAATACGAGAAGCCAATTCACTTTATTGGTCACAGCCTCGGCACATTGGTAAACGCAGTTGCCGCTAACTATATCCATGGTGATTCCAAGGAAAAACCCACACGTCCTCTAAAGCCATTTAGAACCCATTTGACATTATTTGACGATGCGGAACTTACCGAGAACAATCTATACACCTATATTCTCGGAATAGCAGACCTCAGGATTGACTGCACGCTCGGAAGATCTCAGGATTTCACACCGATTCCACATCGATTTCATTGGATTGATAACTACATTACTGCAGTCGGGCAGCTTCGGCATCGTCCCAATCTAGTGAACGTTCTCCTTACAAGCGGACGACTTGGATATTCGTATGATACGGTTCCCGAACTTGTTGACGCCTTGATCGATTATCATGGTGACGCACAAAAGTGGTATCAATCGACCATCGAAGATCCGACCAGCAGTGCGATGGGGAATGCCAACTCGTTCGAACGTGACGGATTCGGAGTACGATTCGGTCAGAGCTCAGCGTATTTCGTTCAAGTTGGTGATGGTGCTACCGTTTCAGAAATCAGCCGAGATGAAGCTGAAAAGATTTCATCCTCACGGGTAGCGGTATACACGCTCATAATCGATGATGGAAAAGCACGATATTTGGCGGATTTTGCCAATGGCGCAATTGAAAAGGTCGGTGATGTTGGCGTTTGGTGGGTGGAAACCCTTAATCGCTCATTTGATCGAGGTGAGGAATCGATCGCTCGTTGGTCATTGCGGCTTAGGTTGGGTGGTAAACGAGGTCAAATTGAAATGAACAAGCGAACGACGAATGCAACGGAGTCAATACCCACATCGCTGTCGAGTTACTTATGGATTCCCGTGCTTATTCCGACCGAAGCAACGTTTATGTCATTTGACTTTAGTTTTGATGGAGTCTCTCGCGACCACAATCTCGTCTGTGGAATCAACGGAATAAACGTTTCATCGATTGAATCATTGCTTTTTTCTGACAAAGAAAAGTTCAATAGTGGGCAGATCAATATTTCGGAATGGAGCGGTCAGTCCACAGACCTTTTCTTTGGGTTGCTTGGTGACGATTCTCATAACGGAACCGTCACTGTCGACAACATTCAATTTTTTTCGTCTGCTTCGAGATCACGTCTCGAGGTATTCAAAACCGAAGGGAGGATACGCATTTCTTGGCCGATTTCCCCCTCCGAATATACTCTTGAAACTGCAACAATTTTCAATCCGATGATGTGGGAAGCTGTAAGCGGCACCCCCACGGTGGACGATTTCAGGTTCACTGTTCAACAGTCGATCGATTCTGGGACAACTCGATTTTACCGTCTACGAAAGAATTGATTTAATATTCCTCGCCGACCTGGCGGACACGGATGTGTTTTTTGAAATTGCGGTGCCGCCACGCTCATTCCGGAAACCTGTTTCGGAGAAAGCGAATCTCACGTGTCATAATGCTGACTTGTGTCTCAATTCTCTTTAGCTGCTTCAGGGATTAGGCTTTATCACGTTCGGGCAATTTGGCGCAAAGTGCCCTAAGCTTTATTAACGACTGACACACCGCTAAGTATTCCTGTACGCATCGACCGTGGAGGGTGTCATAGAAGTTCCTTTTAATCTGCTCAAGCTCCAAGAATCCGCGAACTGATGGGATCTCAGAACTTATTTGCACGTGGACTTTTCGTTTCCGCATTTCGTGGCGAGTTTGATTTTCGAGCGCTGATCGACGAGATTATTTTTGAGAGGTGTCACCGGTCGCTTCAAAATGACCCACCCTGGACGGTTGAGATTTAGGGTTTCGGGTTGGCGATTTCAACGAATTTCGACAGGTTGAGGGTTGAGGTTGCATTTGGGAGGATTGGGTTCTGCGGGAGGGCAACTCGAGCGCCAAAGCGGCCGTGGAATATACTTATGAGTTTTTCATCAACATTTTCCAGTTTGTAGTTTTCGACAGATCCTGTTCGCACACTCGAGATCAATTTCGAGGAGGATGAGGGAATCCAGCAGGCAGCCTGTCGCCAGTGAGGATTACCAAGCTATTTACGCTTACACCGCACGGAATCTTTCAGACTTTCAGAAAGGTTTTCGTGCCTTCCATAGCGCTTGAGGATCCGAGAGGGTGAGCTTTGCGAGGTCGCTCCTCCGCGAGCTCGCGGGCGCTTTTCTCAATCTACGTGTCTGACAATTATCCACAGAGTCAGGGCGGTTTGCAGGGTATACTGTGACTATGGAGACAATCGCTTCTTGGCTCGCTACCAATTGGTTTGGCTTGGTTCAAACCGGGGCAATTTTCGCGGTCGTTCTCCTTCTTCGGCAGGCCATCCTCCGAGATGCCCGCATTCGTCAGATTGGGAATTCAATTCAGCTGACCGAGCAACACCGAACCCTTTGGGAACGATTGATTTCCGAAAAGGAGCTTTCGCGGGTGCTTGCCGAGAAGGTCAACCTGTCGAGGCAACCGATCACGCAAACCGAGGAAATGTTCGTCGTGTTTCTAATCCTCCACCTGAGCGATTCTTTCTACGCAATCGAAACGGGATTCTATCCGCGTCCGGAGGGCATTGCCAAAGACGTCAAACAACTTTTCTCGCTCCCGATTCCCAAACGGGTTTGGAAGAAGGTCAGGGGATTTCAAGATGCAGCGTTCGTGCAGTTTGTCGATCGCTGTCTGGATGCTCAAGAATCAGATTCCCGGGCCACGTGAGGGTTGGATAGGTAATCGTCGATCGCGAGCGTGACGATTCACCAGCCCCGCACGTTGAATCGGCAATACCATGAGCCAATGGCTGCCCGGATCGTTTTGGAACCCGGTCTCCCCCCAGCTATTTCTTCGCCTTCGCCCAGCGTTTGCGGGCCGCCGCGGCAATCTTGGAGCGCGTTGCTTGGCTCATCGAACGCTTCGCCGCCGCTTTCCGGGGGCGTCCAACCTTCCGTGTCCCGCCCAACACCGCATCAATCTCGGTGAGCCGTTGTTTGATTCGATCCCGTTCTGCGATCAATGAGTTCCGCGCATCGATAAACTGTTGAAGATGACCAATGTTCATGAGCGTGGATTGTATGAGGCCGAAAGTGATCTTTGTCAATTTGATAGATCGAATGTCAAAATTGTAGTGGAACGTAGAGGAGGGAACTGCTTTAGTGTAGAAATCATCCCCCGATATAGATACCGGCGAAGCACGGATGGACTCTCCCGACACGATAATCAGCGCAGATCATGCATACCTATGATTTTACCATACGGTGTTCGGAATGCGGTTTCAGTATCATTGGAATGCTTGCCCTCGGTCGCACGATTTCCCAGCAACAACAGGAACTGTCAATTCGATGCCCTGAATGCACGAGCTGGATCACCGGGCAAGCATATGCGAGTGTTCCGATCCCGGAGGTCACGGATTGGCGGCCTGGAGATCCGCAAAATGCGCTGAGTTAGCCGATGGCGCTGGGCGCATCTCCGAATGAGGACAGATTTTGCTGGGCTACCGAGTTTGGATCGTGTATTGGTCGGTGGAAATGGGTTCAGCGTTTGTCGTGCAGGGGATGTCGGTGGATGCCGATCGACTGGATTGGCTTCGAGGGTTGATCGAACAAAACGGCGAGTGGAGCCGCAAGCGTTTGGCGCGTGAATTGTGCCTGCGCTGGGATTGGCGCAACGAGCAGGGCAGGTTGAAGGACTTCGCGGCGCGTAGTTTCCTTTTGAAGTTGGAAGCCGGTGGTTGGATTGAGCTGCCTGCGCTCCGGGAGGACCAGAGGCGCAGGCCCAGGTCGGTGGCCGAATGGGAAGGGTGGCGCGAGCCCGCGCCATGGGAGGGCTGCCTGAGGCAGTTGAAGCCAGTGGTTTTGGAGGTAGTCAGGGCCGGCACCGAGGCGGCACGACGCTGGGCCTTTTTGCTCGACCGTTATCACTATTTGGGGTTTCGGGTGGTCGGGGAGAACCTGGGGTATTTGGCCTATGATGGCCGTGGCCGTGAATTGGCGTGCCTGTTGTTCGGAGCGGCCGCCTGGCGGTGTCGGGCACGAGACATCCATCTGGGTTGGACCAGCGAACAACGAACGATTGGATTGTCGCGTTTGGCCAACAACACGCGCTTTTTGATTCTGCCGTGGATCCAGGCGCCGCATCTGGCCAGTCATCTTCTGAGCCGAATCGCTCGGCGGATCAGCGAGGATTGGCAATCCAAATACGGCCATGGATTGAAGTGGCTGGAAACCTTCGTGGATACCACGCGATACGCCGGCACGTGTTATCGAGCCGCCAATTGGGAGTACGTCGGACAGACAACCGGACGCGGCCGCCAAGATCGTGAGCATCGCTTGGCGGTCCCGCCAAAAGCGGTCTACCTCTTACACCTGCACGCATGAATGAGCTTCTGAGTTTGGAACAATCGGTCCTAGCCGAAGGCCAAGAGTGGACGCGTCGGCGATTGGAAGCTCAGGCGCAGAGCGAAGTAAACCTTTGGGGGGCGATCTGCCCGCTCAGCGGGACGGTGTTGAAATATCGCAAGCGGCAGAGGCTCAAAATCATCACCTGCGCGGGAGTGATCGTCTTGAAATCAATCCGAGGCTTTTCATCGGCCCTGGGCCGATGGGTCAATCCGGCGCGCGAACGCTGGGGACTCAAACCGAAGCAGCGGATTAGCCCCGAACTTCAGTCTCGTCTGGTTTTCAACGCAACGGCCACCGGCTCCTTTGAAAAAGCCGCCGCCACCGCACGCCGCTGGGGCACAACCATCAGCGATGATGCCGTGCATGCGGTGGTGCAGCGATTGGGTGAAGCGGCGCAAGTTTTAGCGTTGCCCGCCATAGCGTCAGTGACGGTCGAGCCGGAGTTCTCAATGGTGATTATGATGGATGGATGGATGGTGCGGCGGCGGGGACCGGATTGGGGTGCCGAGCTGGGCAAGAAACCAGCCGACCGGATTGAGTACAAAGAGGTTAAAAGCGCGGTGATCTACCGCTTGGAACAAAACGTCAAGAACGCCTCTGGCCGAGGCTTGTTGTTACAAAAGTATGTGGTGGCGGCTCCACCCGAAACCGAGCCGCTGGAGTTCGGGGCTGCCGTCCAAGCCCAGGCGCTACGCCACGGCTTGGGTCGGGCTAAGAAAACCTATGTTGTGATCGATGGGGCTGTCTGGCTATGGCATTTGGCACAAGACCGGTTCGGCGGCGCTATTCACGTCCTGGATTTTCATCATGCAAGCGAGCATCTCTGGGCGGTGGCCCATGCTGTTCATGGCCAGGGCAGCGACGCAGCCCGCGCCTGGGCCGAAGGGCTACTCCACCAACTACGTCATGGCCAAGAGGCCAACGTGGTTCGAAGCCTGGAAGAGTTGATCGCCCCAGATACCGGGCTATCGCAGAGCGTTCGCGAGGCCATACGACAACCTGTGACGTATTTTCAAACCCACCGAAACCACATCCAATACGGGGAAATCGCCACTCAAGGCGGCCCGATCGGAAGCGGCTCGGTCGAGTCACTTTGCAGCCAGCTTCAGGACCGTTTCAAGCGCACGGGCCAGTTTTGGAAGCCTGCCGGTCTCCGCAACCTCCTTAGCTTGCACGTTCTCCTCCGCAACGACGACTTCGACGCAATCTGGAACTGACTCCAACCGGCGTCCGACCTCAATCGGAGATGCACCCGATGGCGCTCGACCCAATCGATTTTTCTTCCTTACGCTTGGAGATTCAGCTTCCATGCAGCAAGCGGGTCTGGGTAGATCGATCCCCTTCTGTCCGCCCGTTATTCGGATGGTGGGAAATACCCACCATCCGATGTGTCCCCGCGGCTTGGCGCCCACTGGGCTACGGCAGGACCCAGCGGAGGAGGTCGAGCATCCTCCACTGCAGCTGATCTATATATACTTCGACTGAACCGAACCAACCGAACACTCCCTTAGTCACGGAGTCACGAGTTACCCACGGTGAGGCAGCCGTAGCTTCCGCAGGACGGGCAGTGGAACGTGAACCCGATGAACTGATCACGATGCACGGACTTGGCAAGCAGGGCAGAGCAATTGCCACAGATCAGATTGGTGCGCCCGCCACCAATGAAACAAACGGATTCGGTCGTTCCAGCTTCGTAGTCGAGCAGACGCCCGCTGAATTCGTCGGGTTTCGGAACTACTGTCAAACGCACCTCCTGGAACTGCATGGATTAACACTGTATTCGGAATATGATTTCGTCCAGGGAAAACTAACAAATCCATCGCGGAAAGATGACGCTTCCGTTTCGCATGGAAAACCCCTGCGTCGCCAAGAAATGATGCGAATTCGTGAAAGGATTTGGCGATCAGCAGCGTATACGTATACGGCGAGAACTGTGGGGAAGTTCCCGTGACCGTGCGCCGTCGAAGAAGTCGGGCCGAGGATTGTGTTCTCGTGACGGGGAGCGTTAAGCTTTCGCCGTCGCGTATGAAAGGGCAATGTGACGCGTCAGGCTACTGAGTTGGCGCCGGTGCGAGCGTCAGATAGAAGGTCGCCCCCTTTTCAACAGCGCCCTCAGCCCATGTTCGCCCACCATGGCGAAGAACGATCCGCCGAACGGTGGCAAGCCCGATTCCCGTTCCCTCGAATTCCTCCGCGCGGTGGAGACGCTGAAAGACGCCAAAGAGCTTTCCTGCATACCTCATGTCAAATCCGGCGCCGTTGTCGCGCACAAACACGGTGAGTCGATTCCCGTCCATACCGGTGGTTCCAATCTCAATCTCAGCTGAAGTCTTTCGCTTCGTATACTTGATCGCGTTGCCGATCAAATGTAAGCGTCAACGGAGGTGCGTGGGGTCGGTTGGGCGGGGAGCGGCGGCGGCCGGCGGCGACACGCCGGGCAGGCCCAGGTAAAGCCACGCGCGGCCGCCGATGTTGGCAGCCGACGGGCCGGTTATCCGCGTTGTTCGAGGCCGCTGGACGAATCGGAACTCGGCGCGGGCGGCTTCCAGCGGCTGGGCGTCAGGGTTTTCGCCTCTTGGGCCGTGATCGCAGGCAGTCGGCCGAGCACGTCGGTCAGATAATCCTGTGGATTGATATCCCGACGTCGACAGCTTTGGATGATGGTGTAGATAACGGCGCTGCGCCAGCCGGCGTCCGGGTGGCCGATAAAGAGCCAGCGGCGGCGACCGACAGCCGAAGGGCGGACATCGTTTTCCACGAGGTTATGCCGAATGCAGGATTATGCCGCGTGAAGTTCTGGAACTTGGATTCTTCATGGAGAACGGAGATTTTGGTGTCGGCGCACGCGGCATAATCATAGGCTCTCAAGGAACGCTAGCAGTCGGTCTTTGGGGCGGTAGCGTTTGATTGAGGTTTTGTTTGGGCTCGCACGATCCAAGGCTCTTTCCTTCATGGCCATGTCCGCATGCACGTAGGCCTGGGTGGATTGGATGGACTCATGTCCCAGCCAGAGCGCGATGACAGTGATGTCGACCCCGCGTTGCAGCATGTCCATGGCAGTCGTGTGGCGGAGCGTATGTGGAGTCACGCGCTTGCGCCGCAGGGATCGACACGATTCACCAGCGATTTTCGCGTACCGAGCGACCAAGCTTTGGAGAGCGTCAGCACTCAATGCCTTGCCGCCGGCGGTCGGAAAGACCGGCCTTGTTGGATCGGGCGGTTCGTGAGCGAGCCACCGTGTGAGGCTTTTGGCAGTGTCCGAACGCAACGGTGTACTGCGTGCCTTGCGCCCCTTGCCAAGACAGCGGACGTGCGGCCCGGGTCCGAGGTGGAGGTCCTGCTGACACAATGTGGTTAACTCCGTGTTCCGTAACCCAGTCTGCAACGCCACCTCCAGCAAGAGGCGATCTCTGCCTCCCCGCCAAGTTGTGGTGTCGGGCGCATTCAGGAGCGCTTTGATCTCCTCCGTACGTAGGAATTCCACCGGGCCTCGCTCGAAACGCTTAAACGGGATCGCCAGCACTTGCTGACAGTGATGGGCAAGTCCGGGTTCCTGTAGACATACCTGCCGGAAGAAGGAGTGAATGGCACTGAGCCGATTGTTGCGGGAGCGTGCCCTGTTACCGCGATTCTGCTCGAGATGACGAAGGAACGTCGCGACGAGTTTCGCGTCCAGATCCTCGACCTTCAGATCACTCACCGGGCAGCGCCGATGCTTGGAAGCGAACATCAGCAGGAGTCGGAAGGTGTCACGATAGCTGGAAACGGTGTGTGGGCTCGCGCCCAGTTGTCCCAACAGTCGTTCGGTGAAGAAGCGCTGGATGTGGCCGGACAGGTTCGCCGTGATCATGGTCGTCCTCCCTGTTCCGACATGAGCCGCCGATTGGCGGCCAGTTCAAGCAACTCAGGGACCGCCTCGATGTACCAATAGGTGCATTCCACCGACGAATGCCCCAGGTAGGTGGCCAGTTTCGGCATCTGGGAATTGACGTCGCATCCGGACTGATACCACTCAATCAAGCACCGGGTGGCGAATGTGTGGCGCAGGTCCTGCAAGCGGGGTCCTCGTCCGGAACGTTTTCCCTCGGTGCCGCTCCTCAAACCGCAGGACCGCGAGATCTTGCAATACCAGCAATGAACGGTACCCAGATCAAGCGCGTCTCCTCGGCCCGAGACGAAGAACGTTCTGTTGATCGAATGACCGAAGAGCCGGTCCCGCTCCTGTGCGTAATTCTTCAAGGCCGCGACCGTCGAGGAATGGATCGGTACCTGCCGCGACTTTCCGAACTTCGACATTCGCACGATGAGCAATCCGGCCAGGAGATCAACGTCGCCGACCTTCAGAGCGGCAGCCTCGCCGGGACGCAGTCCGGTGGCGGCAAGCAAGCCAATGAGGGTTTTCAGCGTCATCGCGTTAATCCTGTGACGCGATCTCAATCTCGAGGCTTCCGCCATCAGACGAACGATCTCTTGATTGCTGTAGATGTATGGCGTTGGGCGGCGGCGCCGGACGTTCAGCAAGCGGGATGGTGGCACCTGATGACGAGGTTCGCTGACACTGAGCCACCGGGCAAACTGGCGCACCATGGACAGTTTTCGAGCCCAGGTGGCCCGTTGCACGTCCGGGGATTGTTGGGACCACTCCAACGCCAGTGCGACGGTGATAAATCGGGCCTTCTTCCGTTTCAGGAACTGGACGAACTGGCGAAGGGTCTTAGCCGGTTCCTCCAGTCGTGTCCCCAAGGCGCGTCGAGCCGCCACATACGCCGTCAACTGGGCTTGAAGGGATTTCATCGCGCACCTCCCGCAACGGGCCAGGGGTGGACGACTTCCTGTAGCGAACGCAGATCGATCTTGGCGTAGATCTCAGTGCTGCTGGGAGCATGGTGTCGAAGCACTTGCCCAATGTCGTGCAGGCGGGCTCCTTGTCTGAGCATCCCACTTGCCAAGGAGTGACGGAACAAATGGGCGGCGGTTCGGTGGGGTCGTCGGATCCCCGCTTGCGCCATGGCTCGACGCACAACATGACCAATACTAGCCGGTCCGCTCAGTGGTATCCGGGGAGCAATTGTGCGCAGGAAGACGCGTTTGGTCGTGGAGCGAACTCCTCGGTCCAGCCGCAGGTAGCGCGCCAAGGCGGTTCCGACCTCATGAGGCAAAGGGAGGAAATCCTGTCGGCGACCTTTGCCGCGGATCAGGATCTCGCCAGTCCTCCAGCGGATGTCACCCACTTCAAGCAGGAGGACTTCACTCGCCCGAAGTCCCAACTTCGCCAATAAGAGCAGGATCGCATAATCGCGTCGCCCGGTGCCACAGGTCCGATCAGGGGCCGCCAGCACCCGGCTCACTTCTTCCGGCGAAAGCACTTTGGGGATGTCGGGCTGGGCCGTTCGACGAACAGAGGGGATCGCCGCGACGAGATCGCGCCGGATATATCCTCGCACGTGGAGAAAGCGCAAGAATGAACGGAGGCTTGCGCATAGCAAGCGCACATACGCTGAGGAGCGGTCTCGGGAACGATCGAAGAGAAACGCTCGCAGAATACGACTATTGAGCCGGCGAACCGAAGAAACGCCATGTTCTTTTGTCAAGTAGCTGATCAAGTCGGGAATTAGCGGCAGGTAGGCCAGGAGGGATCTCTCTGCCAACCCTTTCTCGTGTCGGAGAAAATCGGAATACTCATCTTGAAGCCGCGAAACGCGTGTGTTCAAAGGTCTCCGAGCGGGTGTGGCGATCAATCCCTGCAGCCGTAAGTGTTGCAGGAATCCCGACAGAGCCGTAACCGCGAGGCTGCGGTGCTTTGGTCCGAGGAGACAAGCACGCCGAAGAAACAAGGCCACCTCCGATTCGTTCGTTCCGCGCCTGAAATTTCTTCGCCGTCGCCGCCAGTTCAAGAACTCCTTCAGTGCTTTCCGCTTTGTATGGAGGGCGCTGTCGGAATAACCCGCGGCCGTCAATTGGGTCACGAAAGGGGTGATTTGCTCTTCGAAAATGTCAGAGATGGAAGAACACCGTAGACGAGAATGATTGCTACACGTCGACGATCTCGACCCCTCTTGTCATCAAACGCGAGCCGAAGATTCCCACCGTATGATTATGCCGCGTGCGCCGACACCAAAATCTCCGTTTTCCATGAAGAATCCAAGTTCCAGAACTTCACGCGGCATAATCCTGGATTCGGCATAACCTCGTTTATGCCGCCCGCGGCATAAACGAGATTGTTATCAATCTCGAAGCGACCGTCGCGAAGATATCCGACCATCGCGGTGTATTCGTTGATGAAGTAGCGCACCGCTTTGCCCAGCGTGCTTTTGGGCAACACACGCGGATCCTTCTTCAATTGTTCGGCGCGTTTTTTCATCTCCCGCCAAAGCCCTGGTGCATGGGCCAGACGTTCCCGGCGGCGCTCTTCAAAGGACGTTTCCCGGATCCGATCTTCGATTCGATAGAGTTCTCGTATTTTCTGAATGAACCAAAGTCCATCTGGAAGCGATTCCTTGAGCGCCTGAAAAAATCCGCGTCTGGCGTGGCCCAGGCAGCCGATGCGTTTGAGGCGTCCGCCGCCACCACGCCGCAACGATTCGTAGACTTGGTAGCCGTCGCTCTGGATGGTGCCCTCAAAGCCCTCGAGCCGGGATGCTGGTCCCGCGCGGCCCCGTCCATCGCAGAACTCCAGGAGAACATCGCCGCCTGGGTTCGCGTAGAACCATAGGTAACCGGATCCCGCTTTGCCTTTGACTTCCGGATCGAGGACTTTGACGGGAGTCTCGTCGACTTGGAGGTAAGAGGTGGCTTTGAGCTCCTCCCAGATCGCCCAGTAGATCGCCAAAAGCAGATGGGCGATCTTTTCGACCCACTGCACAATCTGCTGACGGGGGATCACGACTCCAAAGCGTTCGCGAAAGTTGCGCTCCAGCGTGTAGTAAGCGACGTGGTCGTCGAAACGGCTGAGCAACAGGAACACCGCCAACCCCAGACCCAGCTTGCTTTGCGGCAGCAAGCGCGGCGGCAGCTGAGCAATCGCCACACCGCTGCAACAGTCCCGGCCGCACTCTCCGTATTTGGGCCGGATGATTTCCTTGATGATGAGCTTGGCCGGCTCGAACTCGTACTCGGTGGTGCGTTCCTGACCCATTCGCGGCCGCAGTTCTCCGGTGATCGGGCAGTGATTGTTCTCCGGTTCCAAGACCTCGGTGCGCCGGACCAGTTCAACCGGTGGCAGGTGACGGCGTTTCTTTCGATGCTTTCGCCGTTTACCCTGTTGGTCGCGCTCCTTTTTCTTCTCGTCCTCGACCACGTCCTGGCTCAGCGGCGGTGGGCCCTCGTCAGCCTCCTGGAGCTCGGTGACGAGTTTTCCAAGTTGATCTTCCTCTTCGGCGGTGAGCTTCTCGGATTTGGAGCCGTAAAGTTGTTGCTTCAAGTCGGCAATGAGGGCCTGCGCCTCGGCCAACTTTTGCTTGTGTTCCTGGGCTTGCTGGAGGGCTTGATCGAGTTGTTCGTGTACGGCTCGCAACTCCTGCCGAGTGGAGGCCAACTCCCGTTGGGCCTCTTGAAGTTGGTCAACCAAGTCGTGCGGGTTCTTCATGCGCACAGGACCTTTCGAAAATTGGTTTGCAGGGGATAAACATAGATCGCCTTGAGCGGCACCTGGATGGAACCTTGGCGGTCTTGGCGCGTGCGTCCTTTGGTCAGGCCCACGTTGCGCCAATTGGCGGCCTGATACACCGTGCCCCGGAAGCGGTCCTGCTCGACGAAGGTTTCCAACACCCTCACCGGATGTCCGTATTTGCGCTGCCAATCCCCTGCGATCCGTCGGCTGATCCGGCTCAGAAACCAACTTCCTAAACCGGGCGCCTTGATCCAAGGCAAGATCAGGTATCGGGTGTTATTGGCGATGAGTCCCAGATTGCGTGCTCGCTGCTCAGCGTTCCACCCGATGAATCGGTCGCGGTCCTGACACTTCCACGCTGGCGCCCCAAACAACGCGAAGGCCAGCGCACGACCTGTGCGGTCTTGGAGGCAGTATCGAAGGTTTTCGCCGACGCTCCCGCCAAAACCCAAGAAGTGAAACTCTCTAAGCGCCTGGTCCATGAGCCGGCGTGCCGCGGGCGTTTGACTGATTTCCTCCACGCTCAGGGGCTGCAGCTGCCGCAAGGCCACCACCTCCGTGGGACGCTCCAACGACGCGGCCGCGCAAGGTTGCGAGCGCCTTCGCGCAACCGGTGCTCGGCGCCGAGGCGGCAGGTTCACCAGACCGCGTGCCTCCAGCTTGAGCAGAAGCGTGCGCGCGGCCATGTCCTTGAGCCGGCCCGAGCCGTTGCGCCAGTTCCACCGTTGGGCCACTTCCTTGGAAATCCGACACCGATGCCAGTCAGGGTGGGTGGCGATCAGTTCTCGAATCTGCTCGAGATCCTCGCGCGTCCACGACCGGCCCTGTAGATGGAAGATTTGCGCCACGACCCCCATGGTGGCGGAAAAGTTTTTGCGAGTCCAGAGAAACCGGAGCTCCGAACCAAAAAAAAATTACAACCGATGCCAGTGGCGCCGGCTTACGCCCTCCAGACCGTGGAGGAGCAGGCTCAACTCTTCGGCCCGCAACAAACGACTGACGCCTTCGCCGTTGGGCCAGCCGAAGCTTCCGCGATCCAGGCGTTTGGCACAGACCCACAAACCCGAACCGTCATAGCAAAGAATTTTCAGCCGGTTGCGGTGTTTGTTGGTGAAAACAAAAAAGTGGCCCGATGTCGGATCCTCCTTTAACACCGCCTGAACTCGGGCGAAGAGACCATTGAAACTCTGGCGCATGTCCACCGGCTCCAGCGCCACGAAGATCCGGGTGGCCGCGTTGACACTCAGCATGGCTGGCGAAGTGGCTGAAGAATCGCCCGCACCCATTGCGGATCGGCGCCGGCTTGGAGCCGCACCACAGTCCCGCCCGCCAGGGCTATTTCCGCACCCCAATCGGCCGTCGACTTCACCCCTGCTATCCGGATCTCCTGGAAGTCAGCTGCTGCCACTGCTCCCGGCGTCCGCCGCCTTCTCGGCCCGTAGAGCCAGTTGCGAAATGTCGTCCACTTGACGCCGTGACGCCGCGCGAACGCCCGCTGCGTCTCGTTGCCGGACCGGAACTCCTTGACCAAGGCCGCGCGCCTCTGCGCCGAATACTGAGCGCGTCGGGTCGATGCTCGATTCATCCCGCCAGCCTAACCGACGTCGCCCGCCCGCCGCTAGGCGCGCTCGCCTTGACGCTTACGATCAAATTGGTGAATACTTGTTCAAGGAGGGCTTGATCTCCCATCACGGTGGGAAGTGGTGCAATCGACCAGGAAATCGCGCGATCGCAGGTTGCCATCTCCAGATCGCTCACGACCGAGTCTATTAGGGGATTCAATTCAATTGGAACTTCCCGAAGTGGTCCGCGGGCGGTTTGGGAAAACGACAACAGATCGTCAATGAGCTGTCCCATCCGGATGCTCGCACGCGAAATCGTCTCAATATGGCTTTGAGCCCGCTCGGAAAACTGATCCTCAAGCTCCCGCGACAAGAGCGCGGCATACCCATGAATGTGACGCAATGGAGCACGCAAGTCGTGCGACACTGAGTAGGAGAACGCCTCCAGTTCCTTGTTCGCTGCTTCGAGATCACGTGCGCGGGTCCTGAGATCCGCGTGCAACCGCGAAATCCGCGCTTCATCTTCTTGGCGCTGCGTAATGTCGTTAAAGAGGACCGCAACCTGTCGGTCACCGAGTTGGCCGAAACGAAACGCATAAACGTCATAGGTGCGACCCAATGGGTCGGCTCGGTTTTGAAAACGCGCCGGCATGCCCGTGATCGCGACCTTACCCAGATTCTCAATCCAGTGCGCTTCAAGCGCTGGGAGAAGTTCACGGATGCGCTTGCCGACGACCGAGGAAAGTCCCGTGTGCTTCTCGAATGAGGGATTCACCTCCAGGAACCGGAAGTCTGCCGGTTTACCGTCGTCGTCGAAGATCATTTCAATGATACAAAAACCTTCATCAATCGACGTAAACAAACCCCGATAGCGCGCCTCACTAGAACGGAGCGCTTTCTGGGCGTTTCGCTCGGGTGTCACGTCGCGGAATATGAGGACGACGCCAATGACGGCACCATCCCGATCATGGATGGGCGCGGCACTGTCGGCAATCGAACGTTCCGTCCCGTCACGAGCCAACAAGGCAGTGTGGTTTGCAAGACCCTGAATCGCACCCGTCTCAAGCACCCGATCCACCGGATTCGGAACGGCGAGTCGTGTATCCTCGTTGATCGTACAGAAGACGTCGGCAACCGCTTGACCGGCGGCGTCACGCATTTTCCAACCGGTCAATTGCTCGGCGATGGGGTTCATTCTCGTTACACGCGAATCCGTGTCAGTGACCAATACGGCGTCGCCGATCGAGTTGAGGGTGACCGCCAGCCGCTCCTCGCTTTCGCGCAGCGACGCAAACGCCTTGAGCCGTGAACGGAAGAGTCGAGCGGCAATTACGGCGGTAATGGAAAGCAGCGCCGATAGAATCCCAAACACGGTTCGTAATCCACCAAGGATCGCCGAAAGCTCGCGGTTCGAAATCTCCGAAGCCATGACCAAAAAGGCGTCTTCGGCAGTGACATATCCGGGCTGGTCCGCGAGGTGGTGACGGGTGTCAACCCGACGCCACGTGAGAATTCCGCGAGCGCTTCGCTGGTGACCGGTCGCACGCGTCATGACGCGGGCCCAGAGCGCTGGTTCCGATTGCGCGAGGGTCGTGTTTTGACGCTCGGGGAACATAAAGCCCCATTCGGTGGCGGGATCATCACCCTTGAGCACGAAACCACTCGCATTGAACACTCGAAGACGGTGGTACACGGTTGGCCAGAGCCTTTGAAACTGAGTGAATAGATGCTGTCCCCGGTAATTGATAACGTAAATACCACGACGTCGGCCGGATTGGTCGAAGATCGGTGTAGCCAAACGTACGACAGGTTTGCGGGGCTCCTCCACACGGCCGTCTTCCATATTGAGGCTGAAGGCCGAAACGAAAATCTGGTTGGGCGCCAACTCATTGGCGCGTGCGACGTATGACCGATCGGACTTGTCCTTGAGGTCGTTCTCGGGGACGATACGTCCACCTTGATTAACGCGGAACACCTCCAGGCCGCTCGAGTCCAGGAAGCGAAGTTGGTCAAATTTCGGTTGCTGGCGGCTGATAAACGCCGCACGCGCGACGCTGCGCTCGAGATCAGTCGAACGGCCCGTCTCAAGATAGGCGCGTAGACTGTCACCGGTTGAAAGCCTGCGCACGTCATCGGCCAAGACGCGCAACTCCTGCTCGAAAAGCCGGGCGAACATGTCGACGCGGGTACGCTCACGAAGAAGGGCCGACCGCTCAATTTGACCCGCCTCACGCAAATACGTTCCTCCGCAGAAGACGAGCGCAGTGCCGACAAGGATCCCGGGCAGCAGGAGCGTGGTGCTCCAAAACTCTCGCTTCCGTTTCAGTGAACTGCCCATGAGGAATACCGATCTCGATGCGGCGCGTATTCCCAACGCCTCGCTTCAAATGGTCTCTGATTTGGCGTGCCCGGTCAATGCCTTGAGGTCGGGCGGAATTCAGCGCACCAGAGTGGTTCCTCAGATCCTCTTACGCACTGTGTGGGGAATAGGGGAACTCCCTGCTTGGCACCGAGACGAGACCCCATCACCAGCACTGGTGGGATACATTGCGGCTACCGATCGCCCTGCGCCGCTCAACTTGGAATATTACGAGGCACGAAAGAAGTCCTCGAGAAATCGTCGGGCGCAGGTAGGGCAATACCCATGACTCAGTTGCTGCTTCGACAGGGGAGCGATTCCGAGTGGACCCCACGAACCGTCCTCTTTCTTGACACGCCCACAAACGCAACAAATCAAATGGAGCCCGGATTTCCCCGGTTTCCTCTCCCGCTGTGCTCCAGGTTCCATGGGCATTCGAGCACGAGCACAGACGATGCCACGCGCCGCGCCCGTCCATGGGGCGCTCAAGCATGGTTGTGTCGTTTCTCGACGGGATCGATCTCAACGTCATGGGTCGGCATCGCTTGAATCGTGATTGATCCTTCGTCAAGACTCGTCCGCAAAAACTCGGCACCGTGAAGCGCCGAATCGCAGAATGGACAATTGGACGATTGACCTGCATGCGCGGCGCGGATTCAAGCTGCCGCCCGAGAATCGCCATCCCCGCAAAGGTAAACCGGCACTTATCGCAACGGAATTCAAACTCGAGTGTGTTCATAGGTGGTTTCGGGCAATCGATCATCCGTTCCGGGCCGCAACGGTGCGCCTCAGGCGCCAGATATCGTGTGGCCACATGGGGGGGCGAATCGGAGACGGTGTCACCGGGGTTCTTCTCGTTTCTCAAATAATGCGGCGTCATGCACCTTCGTCCACCGGTATCCAAACTCGTCGGCAAGTTCTTTCCACTGGGGATCCCACTCCGAATACACATCCTGGACGACAACGAACCGTTTCCCAGCCTCCATGAGGATCCGTGCCTTGGTCAAGGCATCGGGCTCCAAACCGTTCAAGTAGTCATGCAGTTCCATGGGAACGAAGAACGCCGCCCCCCGAGGTACACGTGAGAGGCGGCGGTTGGATGCTTCCACAGGACACCGCTGTCCTTGTCACGGGTTGAATCGACCGAATTCCTGAATGTCTGAAGTTCCACCGTTCGTAGGGCCGTTGCCCGTGCCGCGGATGAGTTCGCCAGGCAACGTCTTTCCGCAACCTGGGCATTTGATCTGCACGGACGGGGTACTCCGCAGATCGTCGGGAACCAGGAATGCGCCCCCAACCACCGAGACGCAATCCCAACAGCGAAATTCATACTCCAAGGTCATAGCCTACCAAGACATATTCCCGTTCGTTTAGCGTGTCACTTCCATTACGCTTTGGTGACACGACTGCGGTCCCCCAGACGCCCCGGCCCGTTCAACCGAACACCGCACCTTAGTCAATATATCCCATCCATCGGCGGCCCGCTCTCCGATGATCCGCCATTGAAAGGGTCAAACCCGATGACCGCGGACAGCCGCTTCCGCATCGCGTGTCCCGGCCGGCGCCGACCGAGCTCCCACCCGATCATCGTCTTATCCGAGACCCCCACCGCTTCCGCGAACTCCTTCACCGTCAGCCGCTGGTGCATTCGATAGGCTCGAAGACGCCCTCCACCGTCGGTCTCAGACGTGGATAACAAGGCCACGTCATGGGGTTTGGTGCTCCGGGGTGCACCAGCCGCCGGATCCGTAAACGGATCAAACCCCAGAAAAGCGGCGATCGCTGGTTGATGAACCCAGGCAGGGAAGACTTTTCCGCACTCCCAGCGACTGAGTGTTACCGTGCTAACCTTGAGCAAATGCGCTACTTGCGCTTGCCGCAAACGCTTTTCCGCACGCCGCTTGATGAGGAATTCGCCCACGGTATTGGGCTGCGTTGGAACGAGCGCTCCTCGGACCCGGACGGGCAAAAACGCTGCTCGATCCGCACGAATCACTCGGTAGCAACAAGGCAACGTCGCCAACAGGTTTCGTTGCCTTTTTGTGAGCGCTTCAGAAGAAGGTGATGCACAAAGTGTTATCGTTACGGTCTGGTTTGATACTTCGATCGATTCCACAATGCTTTCAATTAGGCCGCGCTTGTCCTCCGGTGACAAGCGCGGCCAAGAAGCATGCAGGTTCATGGCTTCGCCCACGACTTCTTCCGCTGAAAGCTCGTGGATCTTGAGTGCATCGAGCTCGCCTTGGAGCTTGGGCAACTCCGACGCGAGGGTGCGTTCCTGCGCTTCGAGGGGGCTGTTGAGGGATCCGAATCCCTCGGTCGAGATCTGATCGTCTTGGTAAAGCCGGTAGACCTTACGCTTTTCTTCCCGAACGCGATCCAACCGGCGTTCATGGGCGGTCACCCGACTCTCGAGATCCCGAACATGCTCGCTTGCATGCTCCAGGTGCTCGCGCACAGCGTCTTCGGAGACCAGGAATGCCTTAAGGCGTTCCCGAAAGATCGCTTCCAAATCCTCGGCCGGGATCTTGGTTCGACATTGCGAACAGACATATTTCGGCGAGCGGGAGAACACGTACATTTTTCGGCCACACCCGCACCGGAGGAGACCGGCAAACAGATGCACCGGTTTTGGGCCGGGCGCCTGACCGTTGCTGCGCCGATCACGTAGGATCTCGTTGCACTGCTCCCAGAGCGTCTCCGAGACCAACGCATCAACGGGGGTATGGACCCACTCCGACTCGGGCTTGGTCTGAAGCTTTCCCCGAGCATCCCGAAAGGTATGATTGGACCGATACCGGCCCTTGGCGGTTGGATCCCGAATGAGCCGATCAATCGTGGTATCCGTGAATGCGGCTCCCTTTCGCGTCCGATATCCTGCGTCGTTTACCACGCGCACCACGGTCTTGATGCGGCGGTGTTCGAGAAACAATTCGTAGATCCACTTGCGGATCGGCCCCTCAGACGGGTCGATTTCCAAGCGGTTGTCCACCCAACGGTAGCCAAACGGAGCCGCCCCGCCCAAGTTCTTACCCAATTCGGCCCGCACCCGTATCGATGCCCGGACCCGATCGGTGATCTCCTCACGCTCCCACTGCGCCATGGCAGCGATAATGGTGAAGAAGAGCCTTCCCGCCGGTGAGGATGTGTCGATCGACTCTTGCAGTGAGATTAAATCAGCGCCGAGGTCCCGGAACTGGTCGGCAAAATCAAGCAACTCACGGGTATTTCGAGCGAGGCGGGCGAGTTTGGAGAAAATCAGGGCGGAAATATGTCCGCGCGTGATATCGCGAATCATCCGGACCGCTTCCGGGTGGTCCTTGACGGATTTCCCGCTCACTGCCTCCAAATGGTAAATCTCGCGGACCGCCCACCCTTGAGATTCGGCGTAGGCACGCGCGCGGCGTTCGTGGTGATCGGGGCTGTCGCCTCGGGCTTGGTCCTCCGTCGATACGCGGATCCAAATCCCCACTGAACGGGGTGATGAACGGGCCGACCGCGCCTTCATAGATGCTTAAGACGGTAGCAACCACGACTTTCTCGGGCAAGTCACCAACCCCCAGCTCCCCCCAGCTATTTCCCCCGTTTCTTGCGCTTCTTGCGTGCTTCTCGCGCCGCGATATCGATCAGTTTGGAAGGTAGAGGAGGCTTCTTCGGGCCACTTGCTGGCGGGGCAACGGAAACCTTCCATCCATTGACCACCGGCGTATCATCATGCGTGGGACACGCATCTTTGATTTCCTGTAGGAGGTGCCAGACATCCTCCACGAGACAGAACCGAACGTTCGTGAGGACTCCAGGCGGAAACTGCTGTCGCGCTGCATGTTCGAGGGCGTCTAGTGCAGTCCGGTCGGTTGCAACCATGACCACCCAGAATATGCCGTGGGCGAGGAGTTGTCCCAGGCCGCGGAGCTCATGCTCGACTGAGGTGGTTTGCGAAATCTCGACCGCGATTCGCTGCTCCCCTCTGGTCAAGAGCACATCAATCCTCCGGTCACCCAACGGCACCTCTTTGTGCGCGGTGAATCGCAGCCCACTGGCAATTTCAACGATGCGGTCTTGGTAAAAGGTGTGTGTGGGGCCCGGACAGGCTGCTCCCGGTTTTGCCTTGGCTGGCTCCGGGGGCGGCGACGCGGGCAGGTCGTGGGCAGGAATCGAGGAGGAATTGTCGGTGGCACTCGGTGTATGAGCCGGTGGAACTGCGGCAGGGCCCGACGCTGCAGCCGGAGCGGGCGGTGGCGTAATCGGGGGCGTTGGCGCGGGTGGTTCTCCAAGTGATTCCTCCGGAGGCGGTGAATCCGGCGGCTCATGAGCCCTCTCCTTGCGCGATGGCTGAGCGCCTCCCGCCAAACGCTCGGTGCGTCGCGTGGCAAGCAGTTCTTCAACACTCGCTCGACTTCGGGCAAAGCGCACACGCGAGTTCGCTCGAATCCGCGCGCGCCGGGATGCCGCTATGTCGGCAGCGGGGAAATCAGGGAGCACTGTGCTGAGATTGAAGTCAGCATCCGCTCGCTCAACCCGCATAATCGCTTCTCCGCGGGAGAGATTCTGCAGGTCGTTGGCCTCGAACGATTCGAAACCCTCAGCAATGCGCCGGGCGTCATGGTCTCCAACGCGAAAACAAATGCGCGTCAGCGGGTGCGAGAGGACGGCACTCAGTACCTCCGGGCTTCGCGCGAGCTGCTCGAGTTCATGGTGAGCGAGGGTGAGCCCTAACTTGTATTTGCGCACCCCAGAGAGAATCGTTGCAAGAGACGGTGTGACGAAATGGTGGAATTCATCAATATACAAAAAGAACGGACGCCGCTCGGTTTCCGCCACCTCCTGGCGGGCAATGGTGATCTCGTAGAATTTTGCCACCAAGAGTGTGCCCAAGAGATACGCATCGTCCGGATTGATGAGCCCATGCGATAGCTTGGCGAGGAAGATCTTCCCCTCATTCATGATCCGAGCGACGTCGATCTTGTTGTCGGGCTGACCCACCATGTGCCGGATGATCTTCGGCATGAGGAACGTGTTAAGGCGGGTAAGAAGCGGTCCGATGGAGTTCGATTTGAGAATGGGGAACTCGTGCGTCCAGTAGTATATGACTTCAGGGTCAGAAACAGACTCAAGGAACTGCTTTCGAACCGTGCGATCAACGAGAAAGCGCCGCAGATCATCCAGGGTCCCGCCCCGCGCGCTCTCGACAAACGCGAGGATCGCATTGCCGAGCACCACGTTCATTTGGTCACCCCAGGATGTCGACAGACGACGGAAAACCGCCACCAGATCCGCCGCCAGGAGCTCCTTCTCAGTTTCGTTGTGTGCGGAGAGGACGTTGAATCCGATTGGATACTCACGGTCAGAGGGATCGAAGAGGATAACGTCGTCAATGCGATCTTCGGGGATTGCGCCGGCAATCTGGTCGACGAGATCCCCGTGGGGTTCGATGAGGGCAATTCCGCGACCGGCGGCGATGTCCTGCAGGATCATGTTTGCCAAGAGCGTGGATTTCCCGGATCCGGAGCTTCCGATACAATACGTGTGCTGAATGCGTTGGTCGACCGAGAGCGCGACCGGCATCGCAATACCCTCATGCAGGTTAGCGCCCAGAACCACGCCATCCCCGAGCACCGCTTCCGGAGCCCGTTTGGTTCGCTTCGCTCCGCGCTTTAGCTTCTTCACCTCAACCGCGGCAGTGGGCAGGTGCGCGATGGACGCCAGTTCGGTGCCGTTGAGAATCATTCCGCTGCGGTTTGAGCAACGCATCAGAAGTTCGAACTCGCGTTGCGGTGGATCTGCGTTCTCATCCTCAAGCGCGATCAGCGAGTTTGTCTGCGGCGTTCCAAAGAGCTCGAGAGCCCCAGCCAGTCCGGCAAAGACCTCCCACGCACGTGCAGGATTCGCTGCCGCTGCCGCGACGCGAACCACCACCGCGAACAACGAGCGCGACAGCTTCTCACGCGCCTTTGGAAGCATCTCAGGCGCATTCACAAAGAAGCAATCACCACGCTCGGTGGTGACCGCGCGCACCGTACTTTCCGCCCATCGGTGGCGGACGGGCTGAAAGAGAATCTGAAATACGCCAGCTTCATGCTTCCCGAGCCGACTAAGCGCGGCGCAAACGGCAACCATCGGATCAATCGCCAGCTGTCGGAGTGTCGACAAGGGAATCATGAACTCCTGATCAAGGCCAAACTCGCGGATAACCTGATAGGTATCATCACTCTCGGCGTGTTGCCTCCAGCATTTCGCAAGCGCGCCGCTCGTGCGGATAATTGCAGCCTCGGGAAAGTGCGCGCCAAGTTGTGCATTGACAACCTCCGCATCGTTCGGGTGTGTTGCGATCTGGGTTGCGATGGTATCCGCATCCCCAAAGACTTCGAAAGCAAGTGATCCCTCGGTATGGGCAAGGCTTGCGATGCATTGCTCGAACACTGCCGGCCGCGGTTCATACTCGTGCGGGAGGGTGACCGACAATTCCACGGGATCGGGAAACGCCTCCCGGTAATTTACCGGAGGATCGAGAATTTCGGGATTGTGCGTTCTGCTGGACTCGTCGTCGATCGACTTCGTGAGGACTCGGCATACCGCATCCGCCAGACGCGACCACATGGTCGGAACCTGTCCATCGTCAAGGATGACGCGACGGGGAAGTGAATGACCGGGGAACGGAATGAAAGGAGGTTCAAGGTCAACGGGCGCCTCCCAGGTCATCCATCCCCTCCCGCGCAGCTCCCAGCGATAAAACTGCTCGGTTAAGAGCTCCGATGCGGTGGAAACGCTCATCGCGTCGGACGCGCAGAACCACCAAAGTGCGGTCGCATCTCCTCATCCGAGAGCGCTCGAACGCCGCTCTCGACGGTCATGGTCGCAACCGACTCCATCACCGCGCGGTGTACAGCTTCGCGATACATTTCCCGTTGGTCTTGTCGGTAATAGGTATCGGGATGGAACAGGGTCTCGAAAATGGGGCCGATCCAAGGAACAATGCAAAGGGTCTCGTCGAGCCACACCGCGAAACCCGCGACCGCAAGACGCATCAATGACCAGATCGTGGTAATCAAGAGACCGGTCACGATAATACCAACCATTCCGCCGAACTCGTTCCACACGCCGGCGGCGATGAGAATGAGCATGCCGAGGACGATGACATAGTCCATAAAGCGTGCATCCCGGCGCCGGTCAAAGAGCCGGGACGAGACGAAATATCCCGTACCGAAGGGAGCGGCACAGACTTCAAAGACCAGCCGTTCCCGTCGCAATTGGAGATAAATCCGTTCTCGAGAGAAAATAGTTCCCTCACGCAACTTGACTGCACCGACGAGGAGCCCTGGAACCTCGCGCTTGGCAAGGTTCTCCGTGACCAGGGAATAGAAGTCGCGGGGTGAATAGCTGAAGCTCTCAAGGAGCGTGCACCAGTAGGAGAGGAGAGTGTTGCGGCGCGCCAGTGCTGCTTTAGCCTTCCTCCGAGCCGCCTCCCAGGATTCGAGCGTCTCTGACGTGTGCTCGGAAGTATCGGCCATAGTTAGCGCAACTCGTGGCGGAGCTTTGCGACGAATTCCTCCGCGATTTCGCGCCGGCGCCCGTCGGCAATCGCGGGATTCTCCGGCTTATACTTCCGCGGATGAATCGGAATCAAACTCTCTGGCTTGATACCTTGAAAAATGGAGAGCGTAACCTTCTCTCCAAGTGCGTAATCCCAAAACTTCGCGTAACACGCTACCTCATTCGGTAGGACTTCACTGAGAAGCAACACTGCCCGCCGGCCCACGGAGCCAAAGCCCTTGCCGGTGCAATGAATGAGGATGGTATCGGCTCGGACTCGGGTCTCATTCACCAACTCCCAACGAATCGGGCGGGCATTAAGCGAGCGAACGAGTGCTTCGCGCACCTCACCCAGTGGGTGATTGAAATCCCATCGGTGCGTGTCAAAAAGGTCTGCATGGGTAAGGGAGTCCGTCGCACCCGAGAACGCTTGTGCGGGGAACTGCCGCTTGGCTGCCTCCTCCGCTTGACGCGCCGCCGCCTGTCGAGCCTCTTGTTCCGCCCCCAATCGAGCCAATGCCTCGGCCTTGATTGACTCGGCTTCAGGATCACCCGGCCGCTCGGCCAGGGCAGCATTCGCGGCATCAAGAATCCGCTCATAATCAGGCGAGCGCAACCTCGCGAGGCGACGAGCGTCATCCATGGCGCTCCCGTAGGCTCGACTTACCAGGTTGGTGGCGATCGAGACCACCTCATCCGCCGCAAGCGTCACGTTTAGCGTGAGCGGCAGAAACCCCTCAGCACGAACTTGGTATCGATAAGCCCCAGGCAGGAGCTCCTTTCTTGATAGGGGGGTGGCTCCCATCTCTAATCCATTCTCAGTGACTGTTGCATTCGGCGGATCGGTAGTGAGCTCAAAGGTCCCGTAGGAGAAGGCCGCATGCGCCCGATTCGTTGATCCCGCTCCAACGATCGCCGACACCTCCTTGCGGTGCTTCCCACGGATCACATGAACCTCATAGATTCCCTCGGGCAAATTAACCAGGGTCGCGGGAGTTTCCCCTGAACGCGCGATCCGCTTCCGAGCGCGAGACAGCAGTTCAAACACTGCATCCGGCGGGTCGCTGGTAATGGTGAGGTTTCCGACCGGTGGTGTGACCGCGACCCGCGATACACCGAGTCGAGTCACCTCAACTTCCCGCACCTCGCTAAAGTGCTCGAAGCGAACCACAATCTCGTATCGACCAACCGGGAGGGAAATTGGGTCGGAGGGCCGCTCAGATAAGGTTAACTCCTTATGGGGCCCCTGAATCTCGATTTCGAGAGGATCAGGTTCGACGAGCATCTCCAGGCTCCCGCGGCTCCACTCCAGTTCAACTGTTCCGAGATCATTCACCCCATACCAAAGGAAACGCCGCTCTGAATACGGCTCCGTGTCCTCTCCAGCAACCGTGATGGTGCGCCAACCCAACGGAAGCCGACCATCGCCCACGGCCGTGCTTCCAACCGTAACCGTCACCGGAACTCGATTTGAAACGTGCCCCTCAATCTCTACGGTGAAGGTAAGCGTGGATCCCTTTGCTCGTGCAACATGATACTCCCGGACGAGGAGTAGCGCACTGATCGCGATCCACACGAGCAGTGGCCGGAAGGCGATCACCCATGTTCCCCCGTTCAAATGAAGTTGAGACACTCCCATCGATCTCGCAGGTGTGCCAAAAAGAATTCGTCGATGCGAGAGCGGCCTTACGATTTCGGGAGCTTCCGCAAAATGACCGCGGATTCAGGCACCCGGAACCGCATGGTCCAACAGCGTTGAAGACCATGCGGTTTCGTTAGAGCGCTTACCACGGAAACGCCGCCGTTATCGGAATCCCACATTTAGTTAGTTCCGTTCGCACGAACCGTTCCGCTCCTTCGCCTGACACTCATTGTCAAGTTCGCCGCTGGTCGGTTTAGTATGCCGAACGTCGTAGTCCACCGTGGGCCATTTGGAACAATTCTTGCACCAATGCCATGTGTCTGATCCCTTCTTTCGTCGATACTCAGCCATTATTCTCACCCCCGATTCCGCTTTGTTACTGTAATTGTGAAACTGAAGCTCCGCTCAAGGCACAAGGCATCCCATAATCAGTCTTGGACGATGTCCGGCCTTCAAAAGCGAACCGATTCAATGTGGGCTGCGGGCCGGAGAAGCCCCTTTTCTGGTGCCGCGATGTAACGCGACCCTCCTATCGTCGCAGGCGATTTGAGGTCATCGTGCTGCCAGACCCGATTTTTGCGCCTCCGACCCGCAGCCACCTGTACGGATAACCCAATCGTTTGAAATACGCTGCCGATACCTCCGTTCTTTCAATGAATATCCTCGATTAAACTTCTGATCGGGTTAGCCCCTCAAGGCGAACGGGTTGCACCACGAAAAACCTGATACTTTCAGAAAAATTCTTGAAAGAACCGAGCCGTTCCAGTCGTATACAGGGTGATGCATGTTGTAACCCGTCAGCTCCCAACCCGGCAGTCGTTATTAAGCCGCCTTAGGGATTGGAATGACAGCGACAGCTGGCAGGAGTTTTTCGATCGCTATTGGAAGCTAATATATAACTGGGCGATCAAATCGGGATTGAGCGACGCCGAGGCTCAGGATGTCGTCCAAGAGACCGTCCTCAACGTGGCGAAGAAAATGCCCGATTTCAAATACCGTCCGGACGGCTCGTTCAAGCGATGGCTCTACACGTGCACGCAATGGCGCGTTGCGGACCAATTGCGTGCGCGTGGCCGTGCCCCGAGCACACCGGGTAGGAGCGAAACCGATATTTTGAATTGTATCGCAGACCCACAACACGACCAGGAGACCGAGTGGGATGAGGAATGGAACAAGAACTTGGTCGATTCCGCGATCGAACGGGTAAAACGGCGCGTGGATTTAAAGGTCTTTCAGATTTACGACCTCTATGTGCTTAAGGAGTGGCAGGTTGCGCGGATCGTTGCAACGCTCAAGGTAAGTGCCATGCGCGTTTACCTGGCGAAACATCGCGTTGGGGCTTTGATGCGTCAGGAGATTGAATATTTACAGAGGAATTCGTTGTGAAGCACGTGAATTTGGCCTGTTGTCTTTGGGTCAACCCGTTTGGTGCCTTGCGTCTGGATCATCGGCACGTCGCCGTGTATCCAGTGCGCGGGCCCCATTCCAGTTGTGAACTTCGCCGTTTGCTAATGTCGAAAATCAAATCTGGCCTTAAACCCGGGCCTGATTCCAACCACACCTATGAAACCAACCGATCCAAAGACGATAGAACCCCAATTCAGCCCAAAGCCTAAGAACCGCCCCAAAGTATTACGCCCGGTCTGGGGAGATTCGAGTCCGAGTCCAAGCCCCAGTCACGCGCCTGAGAGCCCGGATCCGGAGGAGAATCTGGCCCAATCGAGCCGTTACCGCGAACTCGTGAGCTAAACCGCCCCGGGGTTGCATGGGAGGGCCGCGGAAACTCATCCTCAAGTGCGTCTACTCACTTGGGGACATTGTGATGCTCACCGCAGCAGTGCGGGATCTCCACCGCTCGTACCCGGGTGCATTCCTCACTGACGTCCACACCCCCTATCCGGAAATTTGGGAACATAATCCCTACCTCACGTCACTCGAAGCGAGTGACGCCGAGGTCATTGACTGCTGTTACCCGCTGATTAATCGATCGAATGTTGCGCCGAGCCACTGCTTAGCCGGTTTTGTCGACTTCTTGAACCAGACGCTCGGCCTTTCGATCGAAATCAGCGATTTTCGCGGTGATATTCATCTCTCGCCCCTCGAGAAAAGTTGGTACTCCCAGGTCCACGAGTTGACGCGCGCTGACACGCCGTTTTGGATTGTTGCGGGTGGGGGGAAGTTCGATATTACCCTTAAATGGTGGCCGACGGAGCGTTACCAACAGGTTATCGACCATTTCGAAGGGCGCCTGCTTTTCGTTCAAGTCGGTTCGGCTGGTCACCATCACCCGAAGCTGTCGGGCGCCATTGATCTGCGGGGCCAAACGAGCGTTCGCGAGCTCATCCGGTTGGTCTACCACTCCCAAGGCGTGCTCTGCCCGGTGACTGGAATCATGCACCTAGCAGCCGCCGTTGAGACGCGGTCAGAGCGACCGCCCCGGCGGCCATGCGTGGTGGTCGCGGGTGGGCGCGAACCACCTCACTGGGAGGCGTATCCGTGGCATCAATTCATGCACACGGTGGGAAGCCTCTCCTGCTGTGCGGAAGGAGGGTGCTGGCGAGATCGGGCTATACCGCTGGGAGATGGCGATCATCGGGACGAACCGGAAAACCTCTGTCTGTCGCTTACTGGTCGCGTTCCGAGGTGCATGGATTTGATTCGCGCACCGGATGTCATTGAGCGGATTGAAATGTTTTTCCGTAGCCAGGAATTCGGGTATCTCGAGGCGCGTCAGTGGAGCGCAGCCCGGCGCGGTATTCGCGCGGCTTCCGACAACGAATTTGACGACGAACCCCTCAATCTCTCAAGCGCGCGGGCCGCATGTGAAGCATTCATTGCTTCCATGCCGAGCCCGCCGACGATTGCGGACCGGCGGGGAATTGTAATTTGCGCCGGCAATATCAGATACTTCACGTGTGCGTGGGTCTGCATCAATATGCTTCGCCAGTTGGGTTGCACGCTTCCGATCGAGTTGTGGCACCGGGGTCCCGCCGAACTCGACCACCGGATGCGGCAGTTGGTGGAACCACTTGATGTTCGCTGCATCGATGCCCTCACCGTAGCACGGGAACATCCGGTGCGCCGCCTTAATGGGTGGGGCTTGAAAGCCTTTGCCTTGGTTCACTCATCCTTTGGGCAGGTCCTCTTTCTTGATGCCGATAATGTGCCGGTCAGAGATCCGACGTATCTTTTCGACACCATCGCCTATCACGAGAGCGGTGCGATCTTCTGGCCTGATTTCGGTCGCACCCATGAAAGCGCCCCGGTTTGGCACAGCTGCGGTATCCCTGAACCGAAGACTCCTGAGTTTGAAAGCGGTCAGATCGTGGTCGATCGACGGCGATGCTGGAGGGCACTTCGGCTCGCGCTGTGGTTTAACGAACACGACGACTTCTATTACCGCTACGTCTACGGCGACAAGGAGACCTTCCACTTGGCATTCAAGAAGCTCGGGATGCCGTTTACCCTCGTGCCCCACGCAATTCATCGGCTCCAATCGACGATGTGTCAGCACGATCTCGATGGAAGGCGTCTATTCCAACATCGCAACACGGACAAGTGGGATGTATTCGGGCGAAATATGGTGGTGGAAGACTTCTGGTTTGAGGACGAATGTCGCCAGTTCGTCAAGGACCTGACCCGCCAGTGGGACGCCCACGCCTCGGAGTATGCCTTTGAAATTGGTGAAGCCACGCGGAAAGCCCCGTCCGTGGTGGCGGTGATGATTACCTGTCCCGAGAGAGAAGTGATCCGTGAGCGGACGCTGGCATCGTTGCGCGAGTCGGATTGGGAGGGAGACCTTGCGCTGATCCATGACGAGGCAGCCGATTCCAATCGGGAACTCCGCCAAACGGAGGCGGCGCGGAAGGCGCTCTTGGCGGGCCTGGAGGCCAGGACCCCATTTATTCTATTTCTTGAAGATGACCTCATCTTCAACCGCCATCTTTTCCACAACCTCACGACCTGGGCCCCGGTCCGAGAGCGTGCCCTTACCTTGGGGAGCCTCTACAATCCCGGTGTGGGAGCACTTGCCTGCCATGTGTCCCAGCATTGGATCGCCACACGAGGCGATTGGGTTTACGGAAGCCAAGCCTTCGTCGTGAGTCGCCGAACTGCCAAATACTTCCTCAATCATTGGGAGTCAGTTGAGGGCATGCAGGATATCCGGATGTCGCGACTCGCCGGTCGTTTGAATCGCCCGATATATTACCACGCGCCGTCATTGGTGCAGCACGTGGGCGAGACGAGCACGTGGGGAGGGGGTTTTCATCGGGCACGCGATTTTGATGCCGAGTGGCATACCGGCCGTGAAGAACCACGATTCGAGGTATTAGAAATGGACCCTCGGTCGTAATGCATGAACACCTCTGGGTTATTGGGACACCATGGCTTCAGCGCAGTCACCACCGCCAATTTCGATTCCTGATCATGAGCTTCTCGTTCGGATCGGCGAGGGAAGCTATGGCGAGGTGTGGCTGGGTCGGACGGCACTCGGAACCTATCGGGCAATCAAGATCGTCCGTCGTGCGACGTTCAACCGCGAAGAGCCGTTTCTCCGAGAGCTCAAGGGATTGCGGCTGTACGAACCGGTCTCGCGAGCTCACCCGTCGCTCATTGACATCCTTCAGATTGGCCCCCCGAGTCCGAGCGAATACTTCTACTACATCATGGAAATTGGGGATGATGTCGCGGGCTCGCACCCCATCGACCCCACACGCTATGAGCCACGAACGCTCGCCCATGATCTCTCAGAAAGACCACGCCTTTCGGTTGCCGAATGCACGCGCATTGGTCTTGCGTTGAGTGAGGCGCTCGCGCACTTGCACGATCAGAAGCTGCTTCACCGTGATATCAAACCCGCCAACATTCTCTTTGTCGAAGGAGTGCCAAAACTGGCCGACATCGGCATGGTGGCCGATGCAGGAGCGACCGCTTCGATTGTCGGGACGGCCGGGTTCATCCCACCTGAGGGACCGTCAAGCGTCCAATCGGATATTTTCAGTTTGGGTAAGGTGCTCTACGAAGCGAGCACGGGCAATGACCGGTGCAGTTTTCCCACCCTGCCCGATAACTTGGATCAATGGAGCGATGCGGGAGCGTTTCGCGAGTTCAACGAGATCCTGATCAAAGCGTGCGACAATCATCCACAGCATCGCTACAAGAGCGCCCACGACATGAACGCCGACTTGGTCGTGCTGCGCTCCGGTCATTCCGTGAAGCGCTTGCGTGTCTTGGAGCGCTACTTGACACGCGCGCGACGAATCGCTCCGGCAGCGGCCGTCCTGTTGATTCTCGTCGCATCCCTCATTTGGACCTATCTTCGTGACCAAAGTCGCGAACACCTCCATCGGCAGCGGCAAGTGGGTTCCGCCGTTGCGCTCGGAATGCAGCGCGTGGATCAGCATGATTTCCTCGGTGCATTACCCCCCTTGGTGAGTGCCTTGGTGCAAGATGATCCATCTCGCAAATCAACACATCGCGTGCGGATTGCCGCGGTCCTCGATCGTTGTCCGCGTATCGTCTCGATGTTCTTTCATTCGAATGTCGTGGCCCATGTTGAATTCTCTCACGATGGAGATCGCCTCCTAACCGTCGAACGCGATGGTAAGGCTCGGATCTGGGATTTTCGGAGGGAAGTGCTCGCCGCGCCCATCATCGCCCCACCCTACGGCATGACCCACGCATCGTTTCACCCCGATGGGAGCACGGTGGTGACCGGCGGATTGAATCAACCGGTGATCGTGTGGGCCGTCGAATCCGGCGAGCGGATTGCTGAGTTTCCCCATCCAAGCGAGGTGTTCAGCGTTCGATTCAGTCGGGACGGTCGGAGGATTCTCACCGCAGCGCACGATGGATTGGTGCGGGTTTTTGACCTCGCCGGTGAAGAAATGGTCGCCTCGCTTTCGGCACCCGAAACACAATCAGTCCGCTATGCCACCTTTTCGCGTGACGATTCGCTCGTTGCCATGGCTGGTGAGGATCGGGCCGTTTGGATTTGGAATGCACTCGGATGGCAATTGGCATCCGAGGCGCTCCAGCACGGTCAATGGGTGATTTGCAGCGCATTTGACGGAACCGGACGTCTGGTCGCGACTGGAGGATTCGATCGTCATGTCAGGGTTTGGGATTGGGAAAACGGCCGTGAACTTCTGCCACGCATGGTGCATCAAGAATGCGTCGCGAGCGTTTCCTTTTCACCTGATGACCGCTTTATTCTAAGTGGCAGCTGGGACGGCACCGCGCGCCTGTGGAATGCGTCGGACCATCAGCCGGTATCCTTTGCGAATACCCTCCATCATTCGAGGGCCGTGCGTAGTGCGGGCTTCCACCCCTCGGGCGGCTTCATTGCAACCGCGTGTGCGGATGGCTCCGTTCGCGTCTGGGATATGGCCGCGTCGGCCGCGACCGTTGAGTCGCCCGACGCAAGCCTCTTGGTTTTGGATGAACACCTCATCACCAAGCAGGCGGGAGGATTCTCCATCGCGTCAGCACGCGGAAAGACGACCGTGATCAAAAGCAGTGCAGCACCGGGAGCGTGGGCGCTCGGCAACGGTGTCTTAGCCGCCCTTTGCCAACGCTCTGAACCGGCAATTCTCGTGTGGGAACTCGCCGACGGAAACCTTCGATTCGGTCCCATCCCGGTCTCAGTCGATTTTACGGTTGCGCTCGCTTGTAGTGCAACTGGTGCCTATGTCGCTCTCGCCGAAAGCGACCGAATTCGCGTCCTGAATACCTCTAACGGGAAAGTGATCTCCCTCGATTCAATCGCCAATCCAGCCGCTGTTTCTGCGATGCGTTTCGCGCCGCAACGGCCGATCCTCTTCGTCGCTGCCGGTGAATCCCTCTACGCGTGGAATTGTGCCGAATCGGCTCCGGTCTTCTCCCCGGTCGCTCATCCTGCACCGATTAAGGCGCTCGCAATCAGCCCAAACGGGCGGTTCCTGGCTACCGGCGCACAAGACAATCAATTGCGCGAACTCCATGCCCAGCTTTGGGATGCAGCGACCGGAATCCCAATCGGGCCACGACTGCGGCATCTTGACGGGGTGCTTGACGTAGCGTTTTGTCCGAATAGCGAGATGCTTGCGACCGGAGGGGAAGACGGCGTTGCAATCCTCTGGGACGTCCCAACCGGAACACCGCGTTTCCGCTTCCGCCATGCCGGCCAAGTGCGCTCCGTCGCTTTCTCGGGAAACGGAAAATGGCTCGCAACCGCCTCCACTGACCGAACCGCCCGAATCTGGGAAACCGAAACGGGAGAAGCAATTACTCCCGCGCTTACGCATCCAAATCCAGTGGCCGACGCACACTTTATCCACCAAGATTCCGCGCTCCTTACCATTGACCGGAAAGGAAATCAGTTGAAATGGCCCGTTCAGCCCGAACTTCGGAGCACCGCTGACCTCACCAAGCTCTCAATCCTACTTTCGAGTGACCGCGAAGGGTTCTTGGGCGATTCCGAACGCGATTGGCAGAAGCTTTGGAAATCGGTCTCGCAACTTGATTGACCAATCTAAAACGGAGAACGGAGGAGACAATGAGTGTAACGAATACGAACACCTTTGCTTTGCGGTTCTGCAGTTCAAAATACAAGCGCCGTGAGCTGTATTATTTAACGAAACATAATTGGTCAAAAATGGCTTAAACGGCTTCGATACGAGGCTGAAAGCGATTCCCACACATTTCGTTCTCGAAAGTACTCCATGTTGCTTGACATTTGAACTTTAATTTCTGGGCACTCGCCGTAATCGGCGACTGTAATGGACGGAATCCTAAAACAATATGTTCTATGAGATTGGTATGCTCACAGATATTGCAAGCCAATCTGTTGATAAAACGGCAGAAAGAATCACGTTAAAACAAATCGCTAAACTGGAGCGGCTGCGGGGCACGCGGTCTGTGTGTTGGAAGTCGATCGCCGCCGCCCCAGTTTTATAGCTCAGGCGTTAGCCCAAATCTATGTCGAACGGTAAGAGTCATTTGGTATGGGAAGTGTATGATCTGCAAAGGACCTGCAGATTGAATTTCAAGTACTGGTCGTCCAAGCTTGTCGTGTGTCGTCGCTTTAATTTCTGGCTCGAGTATTCTCTGCTGGTTACCGCTCCCGGGTCTGCAGTTGCCGGTTTCGTTTTCTGGAAAACAGAAAGCGGCGAAATTGTCTGGACAATCCTGACTCTTACAACCGCTTTTTTGGGAATCGCGAAGCCGTTATTGCGACTTACTGACCGGATAGAGCGACTCCAGAAAGTTGCCACCGCGTACAGGGCTATTGAGTATCAGATTGAGGAACTCGCATCAGATATTCGGAGAGATGACAAGTACTCGGCCGAAATGGTGACCACATTCAAACGTATCCAGAAGCAGGTGCAAGAGGCGTCGAGAGACGAGCCAGTGGAGAATGCTAATGAGAACCTTCGCCGACAGTGTTTCGAGGTAGTGAAACAAGAATTGCCAGACACTTCATTCCACATTCCATCAATATGAGTCAACCAGCCCCAAAACCGACAAGACCAATTGCTCCGCCAAAACCCCAGCCATCGAGGTCTCCGAAACCGGAACGGCCTCGTCCACTGCCCGAGCGGAGAGAGGCTCCGGCACATGAGCCACCGCAGCCAATACCTGCACCTAAGATTGATCCGCCTGAGCCCTGGCCAAGAAGGGGGAGGCTAATACAGAAGAGGTTGGCGACGGTGAGTGATCCTGGATCTCAAGATCCTCAAGTAATGACGCCCCGAATCTGTGCAAAGTAGTCGCGAAGTTCGTCCTCGGAAGATTTTTCGATTCCCTTTGGAACTGTTCGTGGGTCAAGCGTACGCATCGGTGGTTGGGTGTGGCGAGTGCGCGTGACGACGTAACGTAGCGCCAGCAGCTTTGCATGTGTTCGTTGGACCGGTAGGAATGGTTCTACAGCAGGGGTTCGCTGTAGGACCGACGTGTCAGTAGACCGCCGCCGCGCCCTACGATTTCGGCGTGCAAACCGCAGTAGTCGGGAGGGCCGCGAGGATTGCGCGGTGCGAGTCGAACGGGGTTGCGAGTGTTTCGTGCGGAACGAATCAAAGAATGATGAAGAACGATGCTTGGAAGCTTGTCCCTGCCGCTCCATGCCCGGAAAGGGATTGACGGCAGAGGACATAAGCAAGAGTCGAGTGAACTCGGAGGTCTATGCTTTGTGTTTGTCCGAAGGTGAGACAAGCGACGGGCACATCGAAGGTGGGGCAAGTCGCCACAGCTGCCGCGGAATGACAGTTTCGCGGTGGTTGCAAAGGGGCCGCGAGCGGTCGGAGGAAGACCGGAAGGAGTGCTCGGGCGAACCGTCGGGCACCGCTAAACCCAAGGGGACGCATCACTCGAGGGATCTCAAGAAAAATGACCACGAACTCGACGAATTGCACGAATCGGGTCCCCTTGGACGTGCGATCCCCTGGACTTTCAAATCCGCTTCATTCATTCCAGAATGGTGCAATAACCTCCTCCAACTCCTCAATTCGCTGAGCATCAAGTTCCGGAAAAAAATCGATTCCGGTGCGTTCCTCAATCCAGTCGACTGATTGACGAAAATCCTCAATGCGCTCACTTCTCTCATGGTCCCGATTCTCGAGGACAAAGGCGATTGAACGCCAGGTTCCGCCTCGATTCTGAATCGCGATCTTGTAAAAGTGGGTCGGAACACTCACGCCATTGCCGATCGAGTAATATTCTACTAATCCATCAGCAGTCTGTGGATTCTCTTCAAGTGGATCGTAAAAGATGGGCCCGGTAACGATAAAAACAGGTGATCCATCGACGACTCGATCTCGGAGCCATTCCTCAATACGTCTCCAAATCGAGCGATTCAGCCACGGCTTCTGAGGCGACATATTGGAATAATAGAAAGTTTCGTTCTTAAGTCGTTGGCTCGCAACTTGATTGCCTGCGGGAGCCTGGTGCCCTCGATCATACCCGGTCCTTGAGTAGTCAGCTTGGCGCGCCTCAAGATGATCGGGAACCAACGGGTCGTCGGCGAAGACATCCTGCCGATCCGCCTGGCCTTGAAGTTGCGCGTGGTCCACACGCTCACAGACCCAAAGTGGAATCTTATCAATCACGCTCAATTGGAGCACGAACCCTTCATGAGGAACGATCCACGTGGGTCCGTAGGGGTGGCGCGATTCCAGTTCCGGGATGCCAAACTGACAATGATTCTCAACCCACGAACGCGCCGGTTCAGCGAATTCCAGATTAACCGTGGGAAGGGTTGTCAGTATTGCCGGTCGGCGATGAAGCTGTGCCCGCTCGCTCGTTGGTGGTAAGAGTGTGGCGCCACTGATTATCCCAACGAGTGCCGGAATTGCGATGATTGTGCGGCTCATGACTCTTTCACTCCGTTATAGCGTGCATATCCAATCCCGCGGCTATTTACTATGCGGCAGTGCTTTGTCGGCGAGATACGCTGAGTGGCTGATTCCCAGCAAGGCAAGCACCCTCTGAAACAGCGGGTAGCTCTGTGATCCCGCCTTCGGAATTGCTAAACATTCCGCCCAACGTGTATCCATAAGCGAGGACGAGGATAAACGTGAAGTAAAACATCTGGACCCGCCCGATATCGAGATACGCCCCATTCCCGACCTCCTCTCCGCGAAAAAGGTCGCTCCACTGGGCGTGACTCGGGTCACGTCGTGTAAACACCTGGCCGTCAGCAGCTACTTCGCTCTCGCCCTCCCGGCAAGGCGCTGATTCAGTCGATCGAGTTCCCCGCTCTTTGCATCCTTTTGCGCCTTTTGATTGAGTAGAAGCGGCGATCCCACGAGAGAAGTTGTACTAATACCCATTAGGACCCACAGTTGACCGGGAATCACAATCGCCATTGCATCGTGGGCTCCGCTGAACAAATTGACCGCGACTGCAGTGAAAAAGGCAGATAGAATCAGCACGGTCCACGCGATCAATTGAAGCCGCGACAGGCTTAGCTTGTTCCGTTCATCGATCAGGAACCCGCGCACGACACCCTTCTGATTGAACCCTGCCATGATTAAGAAGCTCAGAAACAATAGCAACTCCATCAACCAAACGACTAGTGCAGGGACTTGCGTGACAAGGAACCCCGCGGCGGCGAGCGCAAAAAGCACAACGACAAAAAACCGCAGGGCAATCGGCTTGAATACTGCTTCTGGTTCAGTCATAGTATCTAGATGATGATCTAAAAGAGTTCAGGACGCGCCGCGACCGTAACGTCCACTACACATTCTGCAATTTCATTGGGAATACGCGGCTTCTGGACATACTTCCACGCCGGACTTCCAGCTTCGATTCCAGTGGGTTCCAACTTGGTTTCGAATACTTTCTCAAACAACTCACACGCTGCGCGGCACACAAGACTGAAACTGGTGGGGTAAACTACTACACCCTGCGCGGCAAGCCATTGTCGACATCTTTCAATTTCATCAGGAGCAGCATGCCGCGACACCCCAGCCGAGCTATCCACTTCTCGAGATCTATCTCGCGGTCGGAGCAGAATTTCAAACTCGATCTCGTTTGACGTCGCCATCCTTATAATACTGCCTCAACCGCGCGTAACGCGTCAACGAGTCCGAATCCGGTGGCGCCGTCTGGGCCTGGCGCCGCATTTCGCCCATGGGCATTGGTCCCGGTCGTAATATCCCGCGCCGTATATTTGAGAAGATTCCGGATTTCGAGGGGCGTCAGGTCGGGATCGATTTCCTTTAACAATGCACAGACTCCGGCAACCATTGGGGAGGCTGCCGAGGTTCCGCTAAAGGCGCCCCATCCGCCGCCTCGTTCCAATACAGCGTTCTGCTCAACGGGAAGAATGATGTAGTCCGCAGTTGGAGGAATACCGCAAAGTCCGCAAATATCAGGGGTCTCACGGCCGGGAAACCACGTGGAAGCAAAACCGCTGGTGTACGGAGTGGCTGCGTATTGTAGTTGATCGTTGACGACAACACCACCGACAGAGAGCACTTCCGGCATACTCCCGGGAAAGCCAAAATGTCCGTTGCCAGCGGAGAAGCAAACGGTGATCCCGCGGCTAACCGCATCCAAAACTGTGAGGTAGAGCGGACGCAACCAGTTTGGCATCCCGGTGCCGGGCAGATCTACACTATACCCCCAACTGCACGTTATGACGCTCGGGCGCAGTTCAATCGCCGTTTTCATTGCGAGAGTTGGATTTCCCATTTTGAGGCCGATAAAGTTGATTCCTGGCGCTGTGGCCAATAAGTTTGCGCATTCACCGGTTCCATGGCCATGCGGATCTGTTGCATGATCGAGGACGTCCGGGGCGGCAACCGAGAGAAAGTTGTATCCTTGATCAAGAAAGTATGGATGCTCGTAAAAACCGGTATCCGGCATCACCACGCGGACCCCCTTTCCCGTGATACCACGACGATGGACGGCACTCGCGTTCATTATCTGCGCCACGTCATTTGGAACTCGAAGGCGGAACTTGTCCGTCCAATAGGGTGGAATCGGTCGTTCATTGGCAAACAGTATGGGGTCATGCTGGATATATGCACGATCAATCAACTGATCGAGGCCGTCAACCGACGGCAACGCCCATGGGTCACTGCTTACCGGTGACTGCATGACATACTCTTTGGAAACTTTCGCCTGCTTCGGAGGACGGTGTTCACTGATTCTCGTTGAAAAGAATGATTCGAACTTTTTCCCTGGACACGTAGCCGAAATGCTAAACTCACCAACATGATGGACCGTAATCCCGTTGCGCTGCAGTTTTCTCGCGACCTCAACAACTTTATCCTTCGGTGGACGATAGTCGTCGAGGTTAACCACTGTTGGAAAAGCATTCTCCGCGAATACCGATTTTTGTCCGGATTCCGGCGTTACGACGACTTCGAAGTTCACGCTTTCCCGGCGAATTGATGTCGTTGATTTGGATTGCTTGCGTTTTGCGGGCATTTTTGTTTCCTCCGATTTTGACTCAACCCCGAAGGGCTATACCAATATTGAGTCAGGTTCATGGGTCCATCGATCCGATCTCAAATCTCATCCTGTTTCGCCAACTCAAAGACAAGGATCAAATTCCCCTGTGCCTCGAAGGTCGCGACGAGTTTCCTCGCTTGATTTCGGGATGCCTGAGATACGCAGGCTTGTCGAACTGCTTTCTCCAAGTTTGCGGTTGCAGCGAGGTCCAGCTTCTCTAAGTGAATGTCTGTTTGAATTGGCATTTTACGAAGTGGTTTATGGGATGATTATGATTCCTTGCGTTTTCAACGAGTTAAAGATCTCGTCCAAGTTTTGCTTGGAGGGTTGCGACGGCTTTCCATCCTGAAAGCTGTCCCAGTTTGGGAATCCGACAGACGTCACTGCCGCTTCGATAGTTGGTCGCATGTCGGGATTCTCAATATAGACTTCAGCCAGTTTTGCTTTTCGCTCTCGAATGTCAGCGTCGACTGACTGAATCGATTCAAGTGCCATCAGTGCTTTCACTGATCCTTCGTCGATCTTTCCGTCTTGGTCCCGCAGGAAGAGACTTGCAGCACCGGGCTGCTCAACCGCGTTCTTCCCAACGGCTAAGCGCTGATAGATTCCGGCGTCGCTATTGAATATTCCATTGAATCGTATTTCCATTAAGACATCGGGGACGTCGAGCGCGCCAGATCCACTGTCACCCGCATCTTCGGTTGCATCGCGATTCGTCGGTACCAGGGCGAGCTCCGCCCGGTTATACCCGAGCTTGCCTTGAGGGGATTGATTGGCCGGATTCTGCTGGAGTTCGAGGCCGATGACGGTTCCGGTAGAGGCTACCACCATCTGACGCTGGTTTGTGCACCCGGATCCAAGTGCGAGTGAGATCAGCAGCATTCCGACCGGATAGAGGTAAAGGGTTTTCATGATTGAGTCTAATCCTCTGTATCGACTTTCAATTCTTCGACTATTGTTCGTGATTAAGGTTTTCGGGTATTTGCTCGCTTTGGACACTGAGTCTTCCAAATGGTCGATGTTCAACTGAAACCCGGACATCTGAACTCCGTGAAGGAACTGTCGTTACCAGTGAACTATGATAGCCGACGGATGCTGTCGGCCCCGAATGATCAGTGTAACTGGCCCCAATCGCATGCTGGTTTGAAACCACTACTGACGAATTGTTCTTGGGCTTTGAGAGGGATACCCAGCCAAATCCAACAATAATGAAACGAGCCCGCTCCTCACTGTTTTCCAGGGGAATTGCCACACCGCCACCGTCGGCAATCCGATTCTTGGGCGCCTGACACCCAGAGGATACCATCCACACGGCGAACAACATGATGGTAAGCAGAACTTCACGGAGGATTCTGCCACCGCCCTCGAGCCACGAGGCACTTTCCATTTGTGTTACCGATGGTGAGTGGTAGTGGATTTTCACGGGCCCGGCGGTTGTTCCGTATCGATATACGTCAAATCCCGTAGAATCCTTTCAAACAAAGGATGCGATGGCCCGGATTCAATAACGCACCGACCTCCGTGTAGCTTCGGTTCCCAGAAGAATGGGACGATTTCTTAAATCCTCTGAAAGAAACTCCTATTTTGACACGTATATCTGTTCTGACGGCGTCCTCTCAACACGGCCCATGAGCGCTGTCGGGGCTGTGCTAAGAAGTGGGTGGCGGGAAAACTTTGTCGAGACCGGTTGAAAGCCTTGGACGCGTTCCTCCCGGATAGGCGCCTCGTTTCGATCAGAATCCCGGGATACGCATGGTTCAACAGATTCCAATAGAAATATTTGAGCACGTGGTCATAACCAGAACAGGACGGAGGATCAAATGGCAGCAAAACCTTTAAAGTTTGGGAATTCACCGCGGACATTCGATGCTCGTCCGGATACCATTGATTTCCGCGATCGGATGTTTGTCCCGACACTCGTTGCAGTTCCGCAAGCAATCGCGCTTGCGGCCTACAAAGAAGTAAAGTGCCCAGTTCTAAATCAGGGAACAGAGGGAGCGTGCACGGGCTTCGGGCTCGCCGCTGTCGTGAATTTTCTCCTCCGTCGCCGGAATCCTGCCGACACAACCGAGGTGAGTCAGAGAATGCTTTACGAAATGGCCAAGCGCTATGATGAGTGGGAGGGTGAGGATTACAGTGGGTCGTCAGCGCGTGGCGCCATGAAAGGCTGGCACAAACACGGTGTATGCACGAGTGACCGCTGGCCCTATTCACCCGGTCGGAATGACAGCGGATTGACACGGGAACGAAGCCTGGATGCCATAGACCGGCCGCTCGGCGCGTATTTCCGCGTAAACCATCGCGACATCGTCGCAATGCACGCCGCATTGACCGAGGTGGAGATTCTTTACGCAACGTCAATTGTCCACGAAGGCTGGAGTCGCGTCGCCGGGAACGGGGATATTCCGTTCGATCCGAGATCCACGGGAGGCCATGCGTTTGCAATTGTGGCATTTGATCGTCAGGGATTCTGGATTCAGAACTCCTGGGGGGAGGGATGGGGATTGGATGGTTTCGCACGGATCAGCTACGATGATTGGTTGCAGAATGCAACCGACGTTTGGGTTGCGCGGCTCGGCGCACCAATCGAGCTGGACTCAGCGCGCTCAGTGTCGATCGGAACAAATGTCCACTCGGGAAACCCAGAAGCGTATACGGCATATGAACTGCGACCGCACATCGTTGCGATCGGAAATGATGGAAAGTTGCGGTCGCATGGAGCCTACGGAACCGACGAGAACGCCGTGAACGAGCTGTTTGGGCGCTCACTTCCCGAGATTACCGCAGCCTGGAAGAAGAAGCGAATCTTGCTTTACGCGCATGGCGGCCTTGTCTCCGAGAAGTCTGCCCTGCAGACCCTCTCCGAGAATCGCGAAGCACTTCTCGAGAATGAGGTTTACCCCATATCCTTCATTTGGAAGTCGGACTTTTGGACGACGCTCAAGAATATTCTGAACGACTCCTTGCGTCGTCGAAAGCCCGAGGGGTTACTTGACGCGACCAAGGATTTTCTGTTGGACCGATTAGACGACGCGCTCGAGCCAATTGCACGGCTTACGACGGGTAAGATGCAATGGGATGAGATGAAGGAAAACGCACTCGCCGCTACCGAGTCGGCCAACGGTGGTGCATCGATCCTGCTCAAACGATTGGAAACGCTTTTGAAAGCGGATCCAACGTGGGAGATTCACCTTGTTGGCCATAGCGCAGGATCGATCTTCCTTGCCCCAATCGTTCAATTGATCACCGGATCGGGAAGAATTGCGGCCGGTCTTTTGAAAAACCGTTCCGGGTTAGGCCGCAGCATCCAGAGTCTCAGTCTCTGGGCTCCGGCATGTACGATTGAGCTTTTCAACGCATATTATTCAAAACCACTCAAGGAACAGAAGATCCGCGACTTTGCGTTGTATACCCTAACGGATCGGGCAGAGCAGGACGATCACTGTGCGAGGATATATAACAAGTCGCTGCTGTATCTGGTGTCGAATGCGTTTGAAGATAAACCGAGGATCCCATTGTTTCGCGATGGAATTCCCATACTCGGTATGGAGAAGTTCGTAAGTCAAGATGCTCGATTACAGCAATTGCTCAAACTGAAGCACTGTCGAATGATTCTCTCACCTGACGGGAGTGCAGCGAATGCAACCTCGCACGGGGGATTTGATGATGACCGAGCCACCAAGGAGTCAACGTTTGCGAGAATCCAGGGAAAACGCAGTGTATCACTCGGTGGAATCGCGCATCTCGGAACGGCGAGTGTTCGCGAGCGGAGGCGGCGACTGAACGATGGAACGATTTAGACTGCCACACATGTTCGTTCCGATTACGGCGGTTGAACTCTCGCGAAGCGTTTTCACCAGTCCCTGGCTAAGGCGGTTCTTCGGTTCTGCAAAATGCTCACCCGGATGGGACTCGGAAGGCCTTGCTACTCTGCGTACCGACTGGCTGCATCAACGGCCAGCTGCCAGGCGGTGGTGCTGGACGGAAAGATGGTCCGCGACCACATCGGTTTGCTCATTCTGGCCTAGCGGCGGCGCTTCTGGGAAAGCTACTTGCGCTGCACGGCAACTAATCATGGCCGACACCCGCTGAGCGAGCCGCATTGCTCTGGCAGCCTCGCACGATTCAAACTCATTTTGGTTATGGTTCCCGCCAGCCGTCGGAGAGGGGCGGTGGAGCGGGTTGTCGCGGTATCGGCCGATTCTCCTCAGGGGGTGGATTAAGGGAAATAGGGATATTGTCCGATGGTCATTCAGGGTTGTTAATGATAGATCTTTAAGTTTGATTCACGTGCGCGAATCAATCATCCTCCGACCTTGGGCTCAGCGTAACGAAAGGTTTTCTTGGTCAGCATGAAAATTTTACAAAACGGCTATTGACGCGGGTTGAGTTTTCGGATATGACAAATTGGAGGAGACTGCTATGAAAAATCGTGTCTTTTGAGCACGTTTTGTTGCTTGGCTCCGAAGGGCTTTCCTTCGAAGCCGAGTTGCATTACGGAAACCTTCGATCCATATGCCCCTACTTGCCCGACCTGCTCTTCAGGAACAGATCCGGTATTGCTCCCCCCCTATACCACGCCGCCAACGCTAGAATTCTTTGCTGAGTCTGATATGATAGGATATGGAAGCTGTTGAAAATGAAAAACTTAAATATGGAGCACGAAAATGATGACCAAATCGAAGCTATATGTTGATGAGTATTTCGGCGGTAAAGAGAGTGTTCGCAATCGACTCTCCGACGCAATCCGCCAAGCACGGAAGCGCGAAGGATTCACGCAAGCTGCTCTCGATGAACTCTGTGGATTCGGTGAGGCCGAAAAAACGATTCAGATAGGGGATAAGCAATTCTCGTCGAAGGCTCGTGCACGCCTCAGTGATACAAAAGCTATCGAAGATAATCCGAACTTATTGAGAAGCCAGCACGTTAGTTTGGCAACGGCAGCTTTGGGTCTTAGGCTAACCGAAGTTTTACCATTGACTCTTTCCGGAGAACAAAGACGGACTGTTGCCCAAGAGATGCGTACAGGAAAGGGTGCCGGCGTGTTATATGGTTCAAGTGGACCTGACCCCGATGACATTCCTTTGGAATCTCAAGCGGAGCTTCATGTTCTCTTACGAGTGCTTTCGGAGATTGACGACTGAGCAAAATCTGAGTTGACCCAGCGTCGACCAATTGAATAACATCGTTAGATGTTACCACACCTCGACGACTACCACTCATGTGCCAAGGAAGCCTGCGTTTACGCGCAGGCTTTTATTTCGAGCAGCTATTATACGAATAGTAAATTTGCCGAATTCGTAGAATGTGGTCCCGGCAGTCCGCATTTGCGCTATTGGCTACTTTCGATAATCAATTTTATTACAGACGTTACAGGAATAAGGATTCTCTTTGGCCCTTTACCGGTGCGCGGCTATGGCTCCTGGTTGTGTTTATCTGACGGTGATGATTATGCCGTTGTTGTCGACGAGTCACAATTGAATATCTGGGCGCAAGAATCTGGGATGCCGGCAAAGATCCAAGCAATTCGTTCAATCGTCCATGAATTAGGACATTTTATCTTGTCCCAAAAGCTTCCAGCTCGATCCGGTTCAACGTCAGATCCTGGAAGGATTGGAGTTCCCATAAGATCGGTCCGTCCCATTGAAGAGGAAAAGGCTTGGATATTCGCATTCGTCTTCTTTGCAGTAATAAATGGTCACTATGCGCGAAGTTCGCGCGAGCTGCCCCGGAATCGCGATGACGGTTGCAAAGTATTTGTTTAATCTGGAGGAAGCCAGCAAGTGCGGCCTTGGCCGGCAGGCGCATGACATATTTCGGATATCTCTTTTTCGCGCGGTGTGTCTGGAAGCAGCACTGTCGGGATTCAGTCAATCGGCTCATTGGGCGAAAGACTCCGTGCGCTGAAGGGAAGTGTCATCGCGCCGTCGATCAAGAGTTTGATGACCACCTCATAGTTTGGCAAATTGACAATATCCCGGATCACAAAACGCGACAGAAACTCCCGTTCAAGAACCTCCGCGTCCGCGCTTCCAACACGAAAGCAAATTAGGGTTCCGACGTTTCCGAGAATGGCGTCCCTTATCGAGAGTTCAAGTTGCGAAAGGAATTGGTGAGCGAGAATGAGGTTCAAGCGGTATTTCCGCAACTCGGATAGAAGGGTCACCAAGCTTGGTGTGGTGAAGTTGTGGAATTCATCGAGATAGAGGTAGAAATCTCGGCGACCCCACTCGGGTTTGTTTGAACGTGATAGTGCCGCCAAACCGAGGCTTGAGACCAGAAGCGCACCAAGGAGGGTCGAAGCATCCTCGCCAATCTTCCCCTTGGCGACGTTGACCAGGAGGATCTTTCCCGTATCCATGGCGGTTCGCGGGTTGAATCCACTGCGAACTTGAGTAAGGATCCGGTTTACGAAAGGGTTGCCGAGGAACGCCCCCACCTTGTTCTGGACCGGTGCGATGGCCTCGGCCCGCAAGCGGGGCGGGTACCCTTCAAACTCACGGAGCCAAAATTGCCGGACCGGCTCGTTTCGGGAGCTCCGTGCCACGGCAATCCGGAATTCCTTGTCAGTGAGAAGCCGCAGGATATCCGCCATGGTTGCGTCCGGGTAGTCGAGGAGTGCATGGAACGAGTTGCGGAGGATGTGCTCCAGGCGCGGTCCCCAGGAATCAATCCAAAGCTTGTTGAATATCTCAAGAATTCCGGATGCAGCCAGGGCGCGTTGTTCCTGCGGGATTGACGCAAGGGGATTGAAGCCGAGCGGCTGCGGCGAACTAGCGTCGAAGTAGATGAGGTCGCCGGCGCGATCCTTCGGGATTTCCCGCAGGATTTCTTCGGTCAGATCGCCATGAGGATCGACGAGCGCAAGGCCCTCGCCGCCTTTAAGGTCCTGCCGGATGAATGTTTTGAGTAACGTCGACTTTCCAGTTCCGGTCTTGCCAATGACGTAGCAGTGACTGCGGCGGTCACCTCGCCGGATGCCGACCAGGCGCCCACGATTCCGGAAGGTTGTCCGGGCAAAATATGTGACGTCATTGTCGCGCTTCTTCCACGGCAGCATTGATCCACGGTGACGGTTGTTTGCCGCCAGGCCAAGGGTGTCCGTGCTGCCGGCGATGACACGTGGCGCTCCCTTGTACTGAATCACCCCACTCTTACACTGGAGCGTGGAATAGGGCATCGCAGACGCGCTGCCACGGAAAACAACGTGATCCCTTACAAGCACCATGAAAGCTGAAGAACTCATGCAACGACAAGCACGAGCGGCGGAGGAGCCGTTCGTCATCACGAAGACCGAGCACGGATACCGTGTCTGCTCGCCTCGCTCGCCGGGAAACCAATACCTTGTCACTGATACGGGCGACGAGGTCACCTGCACGTGTCCGGACTTTGAACGGAATGCGGCGGATCCGGAATGGCGCTGCAAGCACATGATTGCGGTTGCGGCGCAGACCACGGGAGCGAAGGCGGAACAAGCGGGCGACGCATCGACGGCGCATGTGGCCGCCAACACCGGTCGCGAACCGCATCGCGGGAACGGGAACTCCACGGAATCACCCGCTCTCTCTCGAATCCTTATTAAACGAAGCGTGAGCCCGGATGGGCACATTGATTCCTTGTCGGTTGAATTCTCCGCGCCACTTAGAAGCCCTGCGGCAGAAGGGATTCGGGAAGAAGCCAAATCGATCCTTCGGATCCAATCTGACATCATCGCGGATTTCCTTGCCGCGAATCGACCTCGCCGGAGCGAGGAACGAGTGAACGGCGGAGGAGTGGGGCCCGTGGAAGCACGGCTCCTTAGCATTTCCGGAATGGAAGGCCGCTACGGTCGCCGCCTGTTTCTCAATGTGCTGGTGAACGGGCGCATTGCCAAGCTCTTCGGAAGCCACAAGCAACTCGCTGACGCCCTCGATAACGCGGGCTTCGGCGAATTCGGGCAGCAGATTGCTGAAGGCGTTGAGCTCAACCTCCCCTGTCGTGTGGTCACCAAACCGACGCCGGATGGTCGATTCCTCAATGTCGAGAAGGTGTTGCCACCGAGTAACGGGTCTGGCACTTCCGGAGGTTCGCAATGATCGCAGCACTTCTGCGAGACCCGGATGAAGCACGGGTTGCCCGGCTTCCCCGGGCACTCTCGCATTCGCGGATCAATCGCTACCTCCTGTGCCCCGAGCAATACCGCCTCTACTATATCGAGCGGCTCCGGCCAAAGATTCCGGCAGCCACACTCGTATTTGGGCAAATCATTCATCAGGCAATCGCCTCGTTCCTCACCCGTGAGCGTGATCCGGTCTCGGAATTCAACGAGAGCTGGAACTTGGTCAGGGGAATTCTGCTCAAATATCCGGAGCGGAGCTCCTGGGAGAAGCTCAACACCATTGGCGAGGCCCTGGTGACGAAGTTTCTATCAGAGGAACTTCCGCGCTTGGGCGTTATCCGAGCGGTCGAGACGCCGTTTGAGCTTGCGCTCTTAAATCTCGACATCCCGTTGGTGGGATTCATTGACCTCATTCGCGAGAAGAACGGTCACGTCGGCATCGTTGACTTCAAGACCGCTGCCTCCACCTACAAGCCGGGGGATGCGGCGCTCTCAGATCAATTGACCGCCTATCAACTCGCGGTCCCGGACGCCACAGAGCTTGCGCTTTGTGTGCTGGTCAAGACGAAGAAACCAACGATCGAGTGGCACGTCACCACGCGAACGGATCAGCAGTTGGGGGAATACCTCGACAAGGCGGCGTATGTCGCCCAATCGATAGCCCGGTCCCGCTTCTATACCCGACCCGGAATGTGGTGCGCATGGTGCGATTACCGCCCCGTATGCGTCGGAGACCACGCCACCGCGCGGGAAACCCTTATCGAGCTCACCCCGAGCGAGGATGAGGGGAGAAATGGGACGCGTGTATGAGTATCGATCCGTGCGAATACAAGGTCATTCGTTTGCGGGAGTGTCCGGTGCCCACCGAGCTCGCCCGGTGCGAAACCCCGGAGCACGCGGTCGCGTACTGGAACCTGCACATTGGCCCGCCCCCGTATTTCAATCCGGAATGCGAGTGCTTCGTCGTCCTCATGCTCAATTCACGCCATCGCGTCAAAGGGCATGCGCTGATATCAATCGGCACCGTGGATACGCTCCTGGTCTCCGGACGGGAAGTATTCCGGACGGCCGTGATCGTGAGCGCCGCCGCGGTCGTGCTGATGCACAATCATCCGAGTGGCGACCCCACCCCGTCCGAGGCCGATATCAGAGCAACGCGTGACCTGGTTCACGGCGGGAAGGTCCTTCGCATTGAGGTGCTGGACCACGTCATCATCGGTCGAGACAACCGAACATCGTTGCGCGAGCTCGGCTACCTCTACATGTAGCCCCCGCCCCGGTGTGAATAACTCACAGCCTCGTCTGAGCAATCAACGGGGCCTTTTTCTTGCGAACGACGGTGGGTGGGTGATTCACTGGTGCCTCCGTCACCGCAGGGATCGAAACCCTCCAAGCGAATGAGAAAGAGGTGGGCCACCGCGTGGGGATAGCCGTGCGATCGGAAAAACGAAACCGCAGCGGCTTGATCGCCTGAAACCACGACCGCCAAGCGTCCCAACTCCTCCACGAATGCGACAATGAAGAACGGGAAATCCCGATGCGTCGCGGAGATGGTAAACCGCAGATAATCAGGTAGGTCCGCAGGCGGGATCGTCTTCATGCCGCAACGTTATGGGAGTGAATCGTGCCGTGCCGAGAAAAACTCACCGACCTTCGTGCGACAATTATGAGCGCCGGCTCGTCGATTCCTCAATCGTTGGTCGCTTGACGCACGATTTCAGCCAAATCGAGGTCCATGGCGTCGGTCAAGCGCAGCAACGTATCGAGGCTCGGGATTCGCAAACCTCGTTCGACGTAGCTTACCATCTGCTGAGAGAGCCCCGCGCGCTCCGCCAACGCGGTCATGGAAAGATTCTGAGCAATGCGCGAGGCTCGCAGCAGTCTGGCAACATTTGCGCAAACCCTTGCTCGGCGGTCATTTACTGGCACGGGCAAGATGTATGCGCCGTGCGAGTTGACAACACACCTAATAATAGTTAGGGTAAGAGCGCTATGTTTCTTCGCCGACTCGGACCCGACCCGCACGCCAATGGCGCATCCACCCCGGCACTTCAAAACTGCCCGGACATCTTTGAACTTGAGAACGGTGATTTCGCCATCATCGGTATCGACATGACGGCGGACGGCAGGCCGCGCCTGCCCCCGAGTGCCGGCTGCGGTCCCGACGAGCGAATTGTCTGGATCCCGCGCCGCATTCTCGTCAACGCGAAGGGGGATATTCCTGATTCGGTGTAGGAGCACGCTGCCATCCCCTTTCCTCCGACACCCACCCAAGGGTATACTGGGTGGGTATTGGGTTGTGGCTTGCGGAGCACTGGTTTTCCCTCCTTCAAAGCGCCGGAATTATCGGCAGCCTCATTTTCACTGGCGCCTCACTCCGGATTGATGCACGTGCCCGTCGAACCAGCAATCTGATCGCCATCAGCCGCCAACATCGCGATATCTGGACGGAAATCCTCCGACGCCCTGACCTGCTTCGCATCCTTTCTCCACGAGGACGTGTTGAAACCGCGAAAATCTCCGAATCCGAAGAAGCATTCGTCACGCTCCTCATCCACCATCTGGCAAGCGCCTATGACGGTATTCGGTTCGGATTGATCACCGAACTTGATGGGCTGCAACGCGATGTCGCGCAGTTCTTCGCGCTCCCCATCCCTCGCAAGGTATGGGAGCGGATCCGCCCGTATCAGAATATGGAATTCGTGCGCTTCATGGATCACACGATCGGGCCACCCACCGAACCGCGGTAGCGCGATCGCCGCGCTACCGGATCTCCGCAAATCGTAGCGCTCGGCTCCATAAAAAAGGCCCTCTTGATGATCTTTCAGCAAAAGGGCTCCTTGGCTCGGAATGAATCATTCCGAGAATTCGTTCACTGCCATGAGGCGACCGGTCGGATTTGCTTCCACCTCTCCCTCGTCACCGCCGACTGCGGCGAATTGGTCGAGCAGGCGGTGGATCACCCGCGTCCGTGCTGGTAAGCGCCACAGATCGCCTTTGATGGTCTCGGTGGCTGCATTGAACAATCGCCATGCGGTTTTACCACACTGGACAAACTCCGGATGCCGCGGCTCACGCCATTCCCGGATTACGCGAGGAATGTCCGAGACATTCAACGCACCGGCGTCCCACAGGCGGACCACCAGGTCGTGAACGTCGTGGTCGGAAAGCGCGGTTTGCCGATAGCGCTCAAACGTTTCCGACTGCGCGGCAAAGCGCTCCGGAAGGCTCACCACCGTCTCGCTGATGATCCAGGACAAATCGCGCAACAAGTTCGCGGTATGCTTCCGTGCGAACGTGACCGCTGACCCTTGAAAGGACAGATTGTCACACACGAACACGGTTGCGCCGATGCAAAGCCCTGCGGAAACCGATTTGTCGTAGGAATTGCGCAACCCCAGGACGCATCCATAGTCAGAGCCATTCGCTCCGGGCAACTCGACCTGGAGAATCCCGAATAGCCGGTTACCGTCGCGGCCCAGCGCCAACCGCTCGTCGCGAATCGTGATCCCCTCAACCGCAAGCTGCTTTTCGATCCGCACAATCAAAGATTCGTACGGGAGGGGAACATAGGTCCGCGTTGCGGTCGGAATCGGCACCCCAAACACTTCCTCGCGCGAGGCGAGCTCGGCACCGCAGTGGAGAACGAGCCCCTTCATTTCGATCCTCCTTTGGCCAGAATCCTGGCAACCCAGTGGGTGAACATACGTGTCAACTTCATCATCATCCTCCTTATCAATTGGTTGTGAACAGCGTGAATCCATCCGCCTCTCACGACTGGATGGGATGGGTATCGAAGAACCTTCGAACTCTCGCCATCATATCGCCACCCGGCTGACACGAAAGAGCGGGAAACGTGCTGGAAACCGCAGGTCGCCACATCATTGAACTACGGCGCCACGTCAACCCCTGGCGCGACCCGTCGGCAAGATCTGGTTGATCTTGCAGAAATCCTGCGAAGCAGGATTGACCCGCACCGTTACCACGCTTTTTTCCGTAAAAGACACCTAAGTATCACGCCATGCTAACAACTGCCTAATCTCGAATCGATTACACCCCGATATTTCGAGCGGCGAATCCACTCGTAAACACCGTTTCTACAAATTCAAATTTTCTAAAACAAAACTTTGCTATTGTGAGATGCCTGTGATGAAATGGAAGCATGTCGAATCCGATTGCCGCACGCCCAAGGTTCGGAATCGAAATCGAGGGTGGGATTCCCTTAAAGAATGTGTGTGTTTCTCCCCGGAAGCTCCCGTTTACACTTATGAATAATTGCGATTCTCAATTCTCCACAGATTTCGTGAAAGATCGGGTCAGTTTCTGGCGTATTTATACCGAGCGGCGATGTCGCAATTCTTCCGGCCGTTCGCTATTTACTTGGACGACTCAGATTGCTCCGCAACCAATAGCAGCGCGATGATTGAAGGCAAGTTCGTCATAGATCGATTATTTCAGCATTTGTTCCCTCAAACACGTCGTATCGTTCGTCGCCCTACTTGTTGTGGCGACGGCTCATTCCGGTTGCAAATCAACCGAGTGTGAAGTGCAACCGGAAAACTTCTCGCCTCCCCAAGCTCTATGAAATTAAATATCCCTTTCACGCTCTTCTTCGTGATCGCGCTCGCTCCGCTGATCACGGCACAAGGGCGACGCACTGCTCCTGAAACCCTGATTTCAAGGGGGCAATACGAAATTCGTGAACGCGGGCCACATCACAACAAAGTCGGTCGTGAGATCGTTGTGCGTGATCAGTCCGGTGAGATCGTGACCCGCGAGCAATCCTATGTGGAACTCGCCACCGGAATGAACTTTCTGGATGAGGGGGAGTGGAAGCCGGCGGATCCCACCATTGAGCTTTTCGAAGGCGGAGCAATTGCGCGAAACCTCCAGCAGAAAATAATCTTCTCACCAAACATCTTGGACGAGGATGGGACGATTGACTTTCAAACTCCGGACGGACAGCGCCTTCGCGCTGCACCGCTCGCCCTCGCCTATTTCGACCCGGTGACAGGCCAGGACGCGATTATTGCGGTTGCGAAGGACTCAGTGGGTGAAGTGCATGGCGAAAGCAGGGTCGTGTATCCTGATGCGTTCGACGGTGTTGAGGCAGACGTGATCTACGACCTCCGTATCTCCGGCTTCAGCCAGGACGTTATTCTGCGCGAGCAAATTCCGCCAGCCGAGGATTTCGGCCTAAACTCGGAGTTCGCCCGACTCGAGATTCTGACTGAATTTCTGGAGGCACCGCGACCTCAAAAAGAGGAGCGTATCCTCTGGAGAGTTGAGGATCCCGTGCTCCGTGGAATCATGGCGACCCCGGATTTTGTCGATGAGGAATTGGTTTTTGGACAAACGCGCTTTGGTCCTGGTCGAGCATTCTCAAACAACCAAGCAGGTCTTGATTCGCCGGTAGATGAGGCCGCGACGCCGGTAGGAAAGCGATGGGTCGAAGAGGATGGCCGAATGATCCTCTTCGAATCTGTCGATTTTCAATCCATCTTGCCAATGTTGGATCAACTGCCTGCTCGTCAGCAGGCGCGAATTGACTTCAACGAGATTGACCGACCGGAACTGCTGGCCTCATCGAGCCCTGATCGCACCGTTCCTCGGCGCCCGGACCTCAGTGAATCCGAATTCCGGGGAATACAAATCGCCGACATCTCCCGTCACCGCCCCGGGGTAATTCTCGATTATACGACCATCGATGCAACGCAGACGGACTACACCTTCAAGGGCGACACCACGTATTATATCAAGGGTTCAATTCACTTGTACGGAACGACCACGCTCGAGGGCGGCACCGTAATCAAATTCGATAAATACAACTCTGGAAGTTCATACTATACTCGACTGTACGTAAACGACGGATTTGTCTGTAATACAGACTTTTACCGCCCAGCAATTGTCACTGCACGTGATGACGATACCGTCGGTGAAATCCTTTCGGAAAGCGACGGAACGGTTGATGCGCCAGGGCATTATGGATATTACGGATTTCATTTCAACACTCCAACCAGTGATATCTCGCTCCACCACGTTCATTTTCGAAACACACTGGTTGCGTGCCTGTTCTACAAGGCTTCAACAAACACCCACTCGTTAAAACATGTTACGTTCACTCAATGCCGCTACGGGATATATGCGAACGATACTGATGTTGAGGTTGGGAATATCCTAATCGACGACGCTTACACAACGGCATTCTGGGGACGGGATACGGCAACGATTGATGCGGAGCACGTAACTGTTCATGACGCCGCGCAGATTTTTTATGACCAAGACGCCAACTCCACGTTAAACCTTACAAATTCACTTTTGGTTGATGTCACGACAACCACCCACACCGGTTCAGAGACGAACGTTGAAATTATAGCGAGCGCAGCAGGATTGTTTCAATCCGTGGGTGTCGGCGACTTTTATCTTGCTCCCGGAAGCCCATATCGCGATGCCGGAACCACAAGCATCGATGCCACGCTCGCATCGGAACTGCGAACGTTAACGACGTATCCACCGGTGGAACTCGAAGGGGACATTACGGAAGACACGACACTCTACCCACACGTCGAACGAGACATGGGAATTCCTGACTTGGGATACCATTACACCCCAATTGACTATGCGCTCTTCGTTGTCGTAAAAGACTCAACCCTTACTATCAATCCTGGAACTGTGATCGTTCCGCACAACTACGGGTCCATTGAACTCCAAGACGGTAGTCACCTCGAAGCCGTGGGAACAGTCTCACAACCCATTCAATTCGCTCGCTACTACGCCTCTCAGGAGCAACCGGCGGAATGGGTAAACCATGGATATCCAGAGCGGTCAATCATTTCCCGAAACGACGGAAGTAACACACCAACCGCGAATATTCGATTCGCGAACTTCAACGGAATCAGTGGCGGTGGATACACGTTCTACCTTGACAACTCATGGTGGAAAATCCAAACGCTGGATTTGGTAGATTGCCAGATTTATGGAAACGAATCGCCATTTTCAGGCGGCCAAAGTCCCTACTCAAACATAACCATCAAGAACTGCCTGTTCGTTCGGGCCTTAGCCAAGTTCACTCATTGGGGTGTCCGTGACGTTTACAACAACCTATTCTCGGGCGGAACCACCCACGTTGAACGGTGGAGCGCCGGCGCGGGAACGTGGACCTTCAAGGATAATTCATTTCACAGCACCGCACTCACAGACGTCTACGGTGGAACAAGCAACAGCTACAATGGTTATCTGGGCGCAAGTCAAGGCACCTTAAGCAGTTCCTCAGGGAACGACGAAACTGCAACGACGTTCACCTACGATTCCGGGCAACTGGGTCGGTTCTATCAGAATAGCACTGATCTCCTTGACGAGGGTAGCCAAGCAGCAGGAGCCGCGGGTCTGTTTCACTTCACTACGGAATCGGACAATAGCAAGGATACGGGCACGGTGGACATCGGATACCACTACGTCGCGGTGGACAGCACAAGCGGCGAACCTGACGACACAGACGGCGACGGAATACCCGATTATCTTGAGGATGCCGATGGCGACGGCAACCACGACAGCGGAACGGAGACGGATTGGGAAGAATCTGAAAACGGAACAACGGGGACGACAGGCCTGTTGGTTTTCACGATCCTGGAGTAGGCATCGGGCTGAGGCCGTAAACCGGCTAAAACGATTCAATAATATGAGAGCACCACACGTTTTGACCGCTGTTGCGGTGTCCCTGGGACTTTGGTTTGCAAGTCCGATGCAGGCACAGATTTCATGTACGGACTGCCTTGTCGAATTCAAAACGGCGTTCGCCAAAAGGCCCAAAGTTGGTAAATTCGCCTATGTCTTCAATAATCTTCCCAAACGAGAAGTATACAAAACCTACACATACGAGAGCCTCTGGGAGGAAAACTATGATGGAGACATGGGTACATCAAAGAACTGGAATGCTAAGTGGGAACAAGCTGAAACACATAACTATGACCCTGATGACTTTACTTTAATCTCGGGATCAACCTACGAATGCCAGAATTACAGTACCACATCGACCATCACCGACGAGGTCCATAAAACAACTGTTACAGTTGCTGAAGATGGTTCTGAGACTGAGGAGAATGTAATTGCAACGTACAACTTCTCAACCGATACTTGGGATAGCAGTTGCAAGAAGGACTTTTTTCACGACCCCAACGACAACTGCTACAATGACATGAGCTTTGGGGGGCTTACAAAAGTAGTGGGAACAGCGAGCGATGATAGTCCTGCAGATACGGCCACAACTCACACGGTGATAACCGATTACGCACGTTACTCCGGTTACGAACGAAAAACAACAATCACCGAAACCCTCAGCGATGAGTATACCACAGACGAACTTATTGATAATTTAAACGCTGATCTGGATACAGCACTTGCCAGCGCAGGCTGGACCGGATCCGGATCATCCTCGCTTTATTTGCCATCCAGCGAAGCTTGTGCTGAGGCCGACAAGATGATCTATCGCTTCAAACTACCTGCCGCAGAAGCCGATGTGGAGTATGAGATTTCGTGGCAGGAGGTTTTCCGGCGAGACGGTGGTACAAGTAGCGCTACTGACAAGAGTGAAATCGTGGTTGGTGAGGGCGGTTTAACCTATGGAATTGAACATACTGGAGAAGTTCCTAGCGAAAACGGAATAGTCACGGTAGAAAACATCAGCGTTGAAATCCATTCGAACGGCGGGACAAACGGCGGCGGAGGCCCGCCGGGAAGCGGGAGCGTGGGTTTCGGAGGCGGGAGCAGCAGTTATGGCGGCGATATTGGCTGTGGGCCATGCGCGGGCGGAGGCATTGGTATTGGGAACGGCGCCTTTGCGTCAATAAGCATGGGACAAACTGGATTCGGACGGTCTGCTGGGAACATCTATTTCGCAACTGCGACAGCTACACCCGTAATGGCGAAACCGAAAATCCTCTTTTACAATGTCGAACGACCGGACATCGACATTGTCCGCGTCGAGGGTGATATTCATCAAATTAAGACCCATCAAGTTCTAGCGCACGTCGATATTATAAACGACTATAAGTTCGAAATACAATTTTACTATGATAGCGATGTCGGAACAAAAAGCGGGGAAACGTATCCGCTTATTAATTTTCCCACGCCTTTCGTAACCTGGCGATTTGAGAATCCGGATGCCTCGCCAACTATCTACAATAAGCTAAAGGTTACCGAGATTCGCGGCGTGATTTCACGAGTATGGGAATATACCTATTCGAGCGGGAGCAATCACACCTGGGTGTTAACAAAACCCGGCAGCATTCAGGAGGAAGAGCTGGTTTGGAGTGCGGATGGGCAATCTCCTGCGACGCGCGAAGTTACGATAGAATTCCGTAAACCCGCTGGAGCCAACGAGTTAGTGATATACAGAAAGTATCAGGAGTATTCGTGGGGCGAAGGAATGATAGAGGAATCAATCGGAGAAGGTGCTGAAAAGCAGACAACCACCTACACCTATCTTTCAACTGCTCTTTATGGGTCCGCAAGACCGGTTGAGAAAATTGTCCATCACGATGGTTCTTGGCAATGGTTTACCTATACCGGAGATAATTTGCCGTCGATTGTTTACTCATCTTACGGGAATCAAGCGCCAACCACCACGGCGTCCTTATGTCGAAAAGTCGAATATAACTATACCTCACCGTCCGGCAGCGGGGACGTTGCAACTATTAATCCGCGATCGGCGCGAATAGTTGACGAATATGTCTTGGGCGAACACGTGAGTCGCCGCTTCACAATTTTTCGAAATGGTGAACGCCTGGACATCGTTTGTCAGACCGTATCCACGAGCACCACGTGGAATGCGGGTGACAATCTTGTTACAACCACTACGTATTACACAAGCGGAGCCAACGAAGACCGTGTAAAGTCCATCGAGTATCCTGATGGAACAGCAGAGCTCTACACGTATTCAGAGAGCACGAATTTTACGACAAACGTATCGCGAGGCGTACCAAACACCAGTCCACCGACCGCGATAACTGACGGAACCACCACAACAACAGTTGTTAATGAGGCTGGGTTTTTGGTGTCGCGAACTGTTGTGGACATCGGTTCATCGAAAACGCTTTCCAGCGAAACCTACGATAATCACGATGAGTTCGGCAGACCGCAGGAAACTGAATACCTTGACCTAACAACGACCGAAGCGAACTTTAGCTGCTGCGGAATCGACAACACCGTAGGCAAGGATGGACTGGTCACCAGCTACTATTACGATGACCTAAACCGGCAAATTGCGTCCTTGGCCAACGGAATTCTACACACCAACGTGCTGAACTCGGTTGGAAACGTGCTTGTTCAAATTCGCAAGGGAACCGACAGTTCAGAGATAGTGCTCAATCAATCCGCCTACGACACCGCAGGCCAAACAATTACGGTGACCAATGCGCTGGGCGGGATTACCAGTATTGTCTACGAGATTGAGAATTCGCGGCAGAAGATCACTACCACTTACCCCGACAGTGGTCAGCGGGTGGAATATTACTATCGCGATGGACGCGTCGAGAAGGTATACGGCGATGCGACTACATCACCGGTTAAATACGTTTACGGCGTCGAGGACCATGCAGGCGTGGACCGGGAGTATAGAAAGGAAATCAAACTCACGTCCACAGGAAGTGACACATCCGAATGGACAAAAACGTACTTTGATGCCGTGGGCCGTGAGTTTAAAACCGTTTTTGCGGATTCAACAACCGGAACAGAAGCCGATAATCCATACAGCCAGCGATTTTACAACAGTTTGGGGCAACTGTCTAAGACCAGAGATCCCGATGGGGTCATCACGCTTTACGTGTATGACGCTAAAGGAGAGTTGGTCCGTCAAGTGGCTGACTTGGACCAGGATGGCGTCATCGATACAAGCGGAACCGACCGAATCAGTGACCTCGTTGACGATATCGTCAGCTATTCGAGCACCGATGTGATGGTGCAGACGAACTTTGTCTTCACAACCAATACATCGAGCGTAACCAATAAGGTGTCCATTTCACGGCGATCCACCGACGGGTTAAAGAGCTGGCAGAGCGTTTTTAAGGACCAGTCCACCGAGGTCATCACAAGCTCGCAGACCGTGTATCCCGGTAGTGGAGTGCGCACCGAGACCACGACCTACCCGGACAGTTCCAGTGTGGTTAAGTCCTATTCCTACGGTCGGTTGTCGACCGTCACGCGCAAGAACTCATCAGGCGGGCAGGTGACGAAGGCCACCTACGCCTACGACGTCCACGGTCGAGTGAGTTCAATCACAGATGAGCGCAACGGGGCGACAAAGTATTTCTACAACAAAGCCGATCAGGTGACAAACAGCGTCTCGCCCGCAATCGGAATCGGTCTCGTACAACAGACGCAGACGGCCTACGATTCCCAAGGCCGCGTTATCGCGGTGACACAGCCTGACGGGACGATTACGGAGAACGAGTATTTCGAGAACGGCCTGATTTCAAAAACATTCGGGTCGAGAACCTATCCGGTCGAATACACCTATGATGATCAAGGTCGACTTAAGACAATGAAAACCTGGAAGGACTATTCAGGAGCATCGGGCGCAGCGATAACGACCTGGAATTATGATCCGTATCGGGGATGGTTGACGTCCAAGGATTATCCGGACAGTTCCTCTGGGAGTGCTGGAACGTTGGGCCCGACCTACACCTACAAACCAAGTGGCCGATTGGATTCGCGGACTTGGGAGCGGTCCGGTGTGCTGACGAAAAGCTATCACTACAACTCGGCGGGGGATCTTGACTCGATCGTGGACGGCGAAACGACGGAAAGAACGTTTTCCTACGATCGGCGAGGTCGACTGCAAACGGTAGCCTTCAACGGGATCACAACGACATTTTCATATAACGATGCGAACCAAAAGCTCAGCGAGAGCTATTCTGGTGGCAGTTTGGACGGTTTATCTGTCCACTCGGGATACGATTCTGAGCTCGACAGGATTTCATTGACATCAAAAGACGGTTCAACAACATTGGACACAACAACCTACACTTACGATACCGCTGGGCGCATCTCGTCGGTAACAAGCGACACACATCCAGCAATTTATGGATATTTAGGAGATTCGAGGTTGATCGAAACCGTAACGTTCAAAAACGACGCGTGGAGCGACCGCCTAATCACCACGCGCACATTTGATAAACTAAATCGCTTAACGGCAATTGCATCCGAGCCAGTCGGGGGGGCTGCATCAAGTCTCCCGCTGAGCTATGCCTACGATTATAATCAGGCAAATCAGCGTGTTCGCCGCACTGACGCCAACGGGTCCTATTGGGTTTACATTTACGACAAGCTGGGGCAAGTGATTTCGGGCAAACGCTACTGGGCGGACGGATTTCCAGTGGACGGACAGCAATTTGAATACAGCTTTGACGATATCGGAAATCGACAGGAAACCGGCGGACGCGAGTCGGCGGAATCCACATATACCTCGAATTACTTGAACCAGTACTCACAACGCACAGTATCGGACAAGGTTGACGTGCACGGAATCGCGAATCCGACCGCAAGCGTCACGGTCAACTCCAATACGGCGGATCGAAAAGGGGAGTACTTCCACTATCCCCTCACTGTCAACAACAGCTCCACAGCGCAATATCCAACGGTGACGGTAACATCGAACTACGGCGGCACCCAGAGCAGCTCTGGCGAAGTGTATGTTCCCCAAACACCTGAGTCATTCAGCTACGATGATGACGGGAACCTAACCGCCGACGGGAGGTGGACCTACACATGGGATAATGAAAATCGCTTAACCGAAATGAAGCGCGACGTGGCAAGCCCGGTGGGTGCACGGCTCCGAATGACCTTCGAGTATGATTACCAGGGACGGCGAATACGGAAGCGCTTTTATACCTACAGTGGCTCATGGGTGGAACAAACCGACATGCTATACCTTTACGATGGTTGGAATGTGATTGCCGAGCTGAATGCGAACAGCGGCAACGCAAAGATTCGCACCTACATGTGGGGTATTGATTTAAGCGGGTCTGAACAAGGTGCGGGCGGTGTTGGCGGGCTGCTGAAGATCAAGGACTACACCAGTGGCACCAAACACTACTTTGTCGCCTACGACGGAAATGGTAATGTCATGGGTCTTGTTGATGCGGCCGATGGAAGCGTTGACGCCGTGTATGAATACGGTCCCTTCGGGGAGCCGCTGCGAGCGACGGGTAGTGCGGCCGCGAACCCTATAAGATTTTCAAGCAAATACGCTGACTCTACCTCTGGCTTGCTTTACTACGGGTACAGATACTACAACCCGCAAACAGGGAGGTGGCTGAACCGGGATCCGATTGGGGAGGAAGGGAATTCGAACGTTTACGGATTCGTGAATAACAATTCGCTTTCTCAGGTCGATCTTCTCGGGCTTTGCAGGTGTTCAATCATTGAGCCGTTGACCGTTCGCCTTGAAATTCCCGACCATTACAGAGCAATATCAAGAATAGAAGGAAAAGGTCCAATTTGGGACGGAGACGACGCTCAGGTAATGTTCACTATGAAGGCCGTATTCGCCAATGAGTGCTGTGAGTTCCGCCAAAAGCTGCGAAGTCATATTAGATATGACGGTGAAGTTAAGAGGAAGAGCGACAAAGAGTTCAAGGAAGACAAAGATATTTATTCAGGAAAGGGGTTCTCGAGGGAGAATGATCCTGGAGATTACGAAACACGTCCCGACGGGAGCGTAGTGTTTTCGTCAGATGATTGGCCCGGTGGTGCAGGCTACGCGGAAGGCAGGGAAGTTAGCGTTTGGATGAGTTTTATAGGGTATATCGTTGACATCTGTCCGCCATATTCCTACGAGTCTCCGATGCTTATGCCGAATAGCTCAAAATACTACGGTTTTATGGGCTATGGGACATCGCCGTCGATTACCGTCAAGACATGGGGGTTCCAGTGAGTAAACGATTCGATTCAATATTACGTGGCCTTACGATAGGACAAATTGCTGTATTGAGCACGATGTGGCAGACAGTCGGGCAGAGCGCGTTAGAGTTGCCTAATGTCCAGAAGTTCCTGGACGCTGCAAATTTAGTCGTTCTCGGTTCGAGTCAAGACGTATTCAAACCCGGCGGTCGAAGTCTTTTCTGGAGACGACTTGAGCAGCCAATTGTGCTTAAAGGAGAATTCGATCCCACTCATGTTCTCTGGTATGGCTCGACGAAAGAGCGATTCATAGATCAAGGTTTTTGGGATGCGGGAAAGGTGCATCTGGTATTCCTGAGCCACCGCGTAGATGGGGTTTTTGACACAGCGGGCGATGAGATGTGGGCGCTGGTCGATTTGGGTGATGGAAAATCGGGAATTCTAGAGATTTGTAGTTCATCAAAGGATATACTACCTCGTAAATCTGGCAGCGTAATGCCTGAGTATGGTGGTAGTGAAGCGCTAATATCTACGCTATTGACAGAGTCCGACGAGATGAAACGCGTCTTGGCCATAGTTAATTTACACCGATTGAAAGCGAAGGACCGGCGGACCAGAGATGCCCTAGTGAGTGCGTTAAGAGACAGGAGTTTTCTTGTAAGATTGTTCGCTGTGCAATCAATGGAAATGTTTAGAGGGCAAGAGGAGCAAATCGTTCCACTACTGATCGAAATGCTCAAAGATGAGTACGGAGAGGTGAGGGCGGAATCCGCGAGAGTCTTGATGGGTTTTGGTAATCGTGCAAGGGATGCTCTTGAACCGTTGAAGGCTGCATTGAAGGAGGACGGATTAGCAATCATGCAGCAAGCAATTGAGAGGATCGAAACGGACGAATCCGCTGTTGAATCGGGCAAGGGGAACAGCGAAGGGGAGGGTCGTGGGCAGGATAGTCAAGGAGCCGTGCCGTAGCGCAAAGATCGCAGGGAGGCTACGGCGCCGGACTGATTTGTGAGTGCACCAAGACCGCCGGTATTCGTCTGTTTCTATAAGCGTCACCCATTAGGGCGAACGGTCAAGAGGCAAAAAGTTGTTAGCTCCGAACTTTTGTGTCCGGTAGTCGCGCGCCATGAAGCGCCAGCTTTGAAGGGGCTGGATTCGATCCTGCGTTCTTGTCACTGATTTCGAATCGTCCCGTAGGAGTGGCGCGAGAATACCGTGGCAACTTCAAATCAGGAGGAATACTACTTATATTGGTATGTGACAAACTGTCCAACGAGCAAGACGGATTCATTTGGGTTGCGTAGCTCATCAAGGTCATTCTGGGCGACGATTTTCGGCCTTTTGGCCGGTTTATTTGGTTGTAAGCCATCCATTCCAAGGCTTCCTCAGAATCCCGGAATGGGTGATCTTGAGAAGGCTGCGTTGCAAAGGATTTGGGCTGCTTGCAGCAAAGGAAAGAACCCTGCACCAGGAGATTGTGAGATTGTCTGCGCACCATTTCATGAGGGTGGTATAACACCGTATTTAACCTGTCTTGAACAATGCGACAATTGCTGGAAATAGTTTCTGTCGCCGTTGCAATCATCGCCTGTGCTTTTTGCATTTGGCAATTCTATGCCAAGAATAGCTTATATAATTACCGGAAACTCGACTTAAACGGTGATGGATTTGCCGAAACAAAATCTGAGCGTTACTTTCACAGTGACCGGTTGATACTTCGGGTTTTGAGCGATTCTCGAGAAGGATCTGCGGATATATCCGGTGCGATCTTCTATCCATCCAGCGAAATTTCGATAGTAATAGGCGCGCAGGAGGATGAGGATCACCTTGGATTTTTCCAAATCCGTAGCGGAACGAACGTTATAAGAATCCGCCGGGACTTTGATGGAACACTTCGGATTCTTGAAGAGTTCGAAGAGGCACACATTCACTTCCCGGAACACTGAGCGCGATAACACGAAGGGTGCTTACAGTATATGATGATGTCAATCAATTGACCAGCACGTTCGGGGCGCGAAGCTCAACTCTATACGATTGGGAAACACGCTACGCCGCATATCGGTGGGATGAAGAGACCGGTCTCTATCAAGTGCGTTATCGATATTTGCATCCGACACTGGGCAGGTGGTTGAGTCGGGATCCGCTTTTCGAAGCCGATCATGTCAATATGTTTTCCTACTGTCACAATCGACCCACTACAAGCTCCGACCCAACCGGATTAAAATGCATCTTGCTCTCGAACGGAATGGTCTACGACACAAAGAAGCAGCGTGTCGTTTTTTGGAGTGGAGATGCAAAGGCGACACACGACTTTATTTGGGAATGCAACGTTCGCTCTAAGCTTCCAGTCTTGGGTGTGTGTTTTATCTTTCTCGGCTTTATTGAACCTGACGACCCAGCTTGGTGCACCTACCAGTGTCCAAGTGATTATCCGAAAACGCATTGGATTCGCTTGGAGCCTGGACAAGAAGTTTGTCCCGATGAGATCGAAATTGACGACGAGGTTTGCATCGAGGGTATCGGAAATCCGGATCCACCCGGTCTCCCGCCTGGTCGAGTTCCCATTTGAGACCCCCATCTGAGGTGAAATTTGAGCATCTCTCTTTTACCAGCCAACAGAAAGCCCGCTAGACTTTTCTTCGAACCGCAAAGTCGCTGCCTCTTGCTTCAGGCGCGATGTGAGGAGCCTAAAGGCGTTCCATTCGAGCTTTATTCGAGAAACCTAGGAGAATCTACCTATAAACGAATAGTATTCGAGTCGCGTGATTTGTCCGTCAAAGATGTTTTAGTTATCTCGGGACAAGCAAGCGCTTTCATATCAATAACAAAGTGGGCAAATGGCGCGGGAGTATTTTGGGGCCTTTATGAGTTGAACCTCAACTCGATTACGTGCTCAAGGCGAATTTTTAAATCGGATCTGCAACTACCAAAGAGTTTTGATTCTGTTTCGGTTCCTTGCCTCTTAGAAAGCGATCGAGACGGGCAACTACTCGTGTGCGTTGCCGGGCTAAAGCGGAATAAGAAACTTATTGGATATTTTCTCGCGGAAATCGACACTGTTTCGTTTAAACTCTCGACCGTCGATTCTTTACAATCTCCGTTTGGATGAAGAATTGTTGAACGTGGTAAGAACTCAACCGTGGTTCTCGGTTTCTGACCTGTTTGGTTGATTTCTTCCGAGATCTCGGGTAGAGCTCTTCGGCTGTTTCGTAGGAGCGAGCGTCCGGTGTCCAGGAATGTTCAGATATCCGCTATTTTAGTGGCCAAAACCGGAAGAGTTGAATAGATCCTAGATGGACAATAATCCGTTTCAGACCCGTGTTCCTTCTATATGCGGCAATCCGCAGCTGCGCACACCGCAGCAGGAAGCCTATGAACAACTTGCCGCTTTTGCTGGGGAAGATAACCGAAATGAACGCGAGATCGGAATCGTTCTGCCCGTTGGATGCGGAAAGTCTGGCCTCATCACGTTGGCGCCCTTTGCGTTCCGTGCGAAACGAACGCTCGTCGTAGCGCCGAGCGTCAAGATCGCTGAACAGCTTCACCACGATTTCGACCCTGCGCGCCAGGACATGTTCTACGTCAAGTGCGGGGTCTTGAATAGTCAACCGTATCCGGAACCCGCCGAGATCCGCGGCAAGGCGACGAATCGGGCGGACCTTGTGGAAGCCGATGTTGTGGTGACGAACATTCAGCAGCTTCAGGGCGAGGAAAACCGCTGGCTTCCGAACCTTCCAGACGACTTCTTTGACCTTATTCTTTTCGACGAAGGACATCACAACGTCGCGCACAGCTGGAACACGTTAAAGGAGAAATTCCCCACCGCGCGGATCGTTAATTTCAGCGCGACGCCGCTGCGCGCGGACGGCCAGCTCATGGCCGGGCGCATACTGTATTCGTATCCGGTGTTCCGGGCGATCCAGGAGGCTTACGTCAAGCGCCTGAAGGCGGTTGTTCTGAATCCCCGGACGCTACGCTTTGTCCGACGCGAGGACGGGCAAGAGCTCGAAGTCGACCTTGACGAGGTTCGCCGCCTGGGCGAACAGGACGCCGATTTCCGGCGAAGCATTGTGACTTCAACCGAGACGCTGAACACCATTGTCGATGCCTCGATCCGGGAATTGGACAAGCGACGCAAGGCAGCACACGACAATCGGCTGAAAATCATTGCTTCGGCTCTTAATTATGAGCATTGCCGGCAGGTCGTCGAGGCTTACCGGGCGCGCAGCCGTCGCGCCGACTATGTGCATTCCCGCGAGGACAGTGCCGCGAACGATCGCGTGATGCAGCGACTTGAGAATGACGAGCTCGATGTCATCGTCCAGGTCCGCAAACTCGGCGAGGGGTTCGATCATCCGTATCTTGCTGTTGCCGCAGTGTTCAGCGTGTTCGCGAACCTGTCCCCTTTCGTTCAGTTTGTCGGTCGCATAATGCGGGTCATCGAGCAAAACGCGCCGGGGAATGTCCTCAACTACGGAACTGTGGTGTTCCATGCCGGGGCCAACGTGGCCAGCCGTTGGGAAGACTTCCAGCAATACAGCGAGGCCGACCGGAAATTCTTCGACCAGCTTCTGCCGCTCGAAGATCTCGATTTCGGGTCTTCCCACGAGCTGGAAGTCGAGCCTGAACCGCGTGACTTCGGCGACGGGAAAAGCGTCGATGTACGCGGACAAACGGGCGTTCGACTTGAGGAAATTCCGCTGATCGTGGAAGACGCAGAAGCCCTGGAAGCGCTGCGAGTTCTGCAGGAGAAGGGCTACACGTCCGACGAAGTGAAGCAGGCGTACGACGAGCTGGAGCCTGTACCAGTGACGCGGGTGCGGCAGCGGCAGGCGCTGCGCGATGGCCTCGATATGCGTGTTCGCACTGAAACAGCCCGCGTTCTCGCTGAACGTGGCGTCAACGCAGAGGGCCACGACCTCGACCGCCAGCGGCTCGGCAGGACGAACTTTGTAGTCATAAAGTCCGCCATTGACCGCCAGGTTAATTCGGTAGCCGGAAGGCAGACCGGCGAACGCCACGAATTCACGCGCCAGGATCTTGATGCGATCAATGACGATTTCGCGGGAATCGTTGAGAGAGCGGTCAACGAAGTTTTCAATGGCACGAACTAGATCACTTATTGAACAGGCACGGGTCGATGAGGCCATACGAGCGCACAACTGTCAGGCCAACGCCCGGCACCGGATTCAGAAGGGCGAAAAGCGTCTGAAGGTCCGTAACGGTCGGAGCTGGGACCATTATTGCTTGGAATGCGCCCGAACGATCGTCGGGCGTGACATCGACAAGCTGGAAGAACTATCCGGAGACTTGGCGCCCTGAAAACACGGTCTGCTAGAGCGGCCTAGGTGCCAAGATAATCTTTGGAATGTTGCTACGAGCTTTAGCACTGATCTATTTTCCAAGCCCGACCTGAACCTCATCTTCGATTTGTAAATAGCATGGGGAAGTGCTCTTACTGTGGAAAACAAGAATCGGATAGTTCAATCACGTGGTGTAGCGAATGTGGATCTGAGGTCTTCGTTGCGGATTATGACTGGAATCCGGATAACAACAGCTCTGCAGAGAAGCGGAACGGTAGGGTTTTTGCGTTAGCGACTTGTGCAGTGGTAATGCTTGTCGCGTTTTTGCTGGTGTCAGGATTGGTTCTCTATATGGTCCGCGACACGCTATCCATTCCTATTTGGCTCGCTGATCCCGTCGTCAAGACTGCAGTACGCCGGGTCGCAACGGATAAGAAGGAAATTGTTACTCTAGTGAATTACGACGCATTCGACTATGAATTTATAAATATCCTAACGAGCACAAGAGTGCTTAGTTTAGAAGATTCGACGTCGGAGATCCTGCTTCACGATATTCCTCTCACTTCAATTTCCGATGCGTATTTGGATATAAAGGATAATCGGTACTTGATCATCGAGACTGAAGGTGGTACGAACCACGCGATCTTTTTCGTAGGATCGCCCGATGGCTTCCTGCGCGCATTGCGGAGCGCGATTGAGGAATGAGATTTTGTTTCCTCAACCCCAAATGACAATGCACTCGGAGACTGATCTACGCTCACGCCTCTAAACGATTGAACGTCACAGCAAGCGAAACGGCATCAAACGCGTTCATCCTATAATCCTCACCCATCCATGGTCGCCGCCTTGGTGGAACATACGGGGCAAGTTCTGGGAAGCGATGTCCGAGTGCGAGCGCAATTTCACGCTTCGTTCCCCGCGGCCCGACAATGGCGGTCTGAATGTCGGCGCGAGAAAACTTAGCGGTCCGAACTCCACTCGATGCGGCGAGCCGGCGAAGCTCTCCAATTAAGAGCTGCACCCGGAGACACCTGCGGGAACCGTCTCCGGCAAAATCCTCGAGCACCAGGATTTCTGGGGAATAGAATTTGATCAATCTCCGGACCTTGCGACAAGTCTGTGCGGTCTTATCCTCCGGAGTTCCATTTATCCCCCAATCAACCAACGTTTTCGGTCCCTCAAGGACCGCGTAGCCGAACCCTCGACAACCAGGATCAATCGCGAGAACACGTGAATTGTGCATTTTCACCCGCCTCATGATGTTGTTTGGGCGTGTGATTCGATCGCCTCGATGATCGCGGTTAAAAGTTCGAGCTTTCGTTGAGTTACAGCGCTTGGTTTGTCGCGTTTGATCCGCCGGATGAGGGCCCGGATCCGCCGTGCTAATCGGTTTTCCACCTTCTCATGCGTTCCCGCATACAATTCACGCACCGGCGTCCGGAATAGAATCTCCAGGGCGAGCCCCGTTTCCAGTTTGGGTTGTTGGCTAAACCGTTCGTAGCGACACACTTTGGATCCGCATTGCGTTCCAAGAAGGTAGGCAACTTCCTCTTGTGAAAGGCCGCTTCGCCTTCGGTGCGCCTTGAGATAGTTGGGTAAACGCGAGGAATCCATGGAGATTTCGAATGTTAGGGAAGTCGAAGTGGCTTCAATTCCATTGTAAACCGGTGCTCGGTCCGACAAAGGAGTGAATTCTTGCGGAATCACGCAAGATCGGATCACCACAACCGCGATCAGGACCTCAGCAAGCGGTCTTGGGTGGACTTGGGGGACTTTGGGGATGTCACCACGGACACGACGACTGGCGCCGGCCCGTATTTTCGGGCTGTTTGCCCCGCGTGACTTCGCTCAACGCACCCGGAAGAACGTCCCCAATGTCCCCAACGTCCACCCGTGTTCTCCACGTGCTTACGCATCGTGGAGTTTCTCGATTCCGTACCGATCGTAGAGCCGCTTTAACTTCGGGCACTCGTCCGGTGGAATCACGAAAAGCCCGTGACTTTTCCGTGTCTTCACGTGCAATCGGGACCGGAGAACGCCGCCAATCCAACGCTGCGTGATCTTTCGGTCATAATCCTCACCGTGAAGTTCGCTGAATCGCTGGGTGATCTCGCCGACAGAGAGGCGTGGATTTTCTCTCTCACCCGCGATATCACGAATGATCGCGAGAATTTCAGCCTCGGTATCCAGGCCCCGCTCAGCCACCATGTCCTGGTGGTGTTCTCGCAACACGTTCCGCAACGACGCGCGTAGGTCGGAATCGTCAATGATCGAGAGGAGGGGCGCGAACACTTGGTTCAGTCTGGGCTCAATTCTCCGGTCAATCAAATCCTCGGAAATGTTCGATTTCCCCAGGTTCCGGAAACGAAAGAGCAGCAGCTTGTTCCGCAATGCCAGCGCCTCTGCTGCGTGCGAAGCTGGAAGGTTGATGGGAATATCCTCGCGCATCGTGTGCTGCCCCATGTCTTCGGTCAAAAACCGGCTTTCGAGCGCGCGATCTTCAAATGAGCGACGAACCGCCACAAGTTTGGGCCCGAACACCTGGTAAGCTCTCGGATTGTATTCGCCCTTTCCATTGCCTTCGCTGCGAAGTACCGGAAAACCCTTCGCATTCCCGTTGTTGAGGATCTTCGACAGCTCGTTCTTCTCGTCGCTCATCCGGAAGTCGCTCTCGTCGATGATGAGCGTCCCTCCGATCGAGTCGAGGATCCGGAACAGCGGGGAGGTCGTTGAAGCGCCGCTCGCGAAAATTGGCTTGTAACAAAGCGACCCCACGGTGAGCAAGAAGCGGGTTTTGCCGCAACCAGGCTCCCCACGGGCGCGCAGGTACGGCAACTCATTGAATTGGTCGTGAACCCAGGTGAAAAGAACATAAAAAGCCGCGATCTGCTCAAATACGGGGCTCAAATCAACATAGCGGTGAATGAAGCAGCGAATCTCGTCAACAAGAGCTTGTTCTGAGTCATACTCCTCTGGTCCAGTAGGCAAGAGCACAATCTGATTCTTGATCAGGTTGTTCTGCGCCGAATACGGGACAAGCCGGAGCAGTGGATCCACCGGGACCGTGTCATGGATCTCCCACACGCCGCTCTTCCATCGAACGAAGGCGCTCTGTTCGCGAATCCTGTTGTAGATCATCTCAATCACAGATCCGTCCGGGAACGATGCCGAGACGGTAGGGACCTTTCGCTCAAGCTTTCGGAAGTCCACCCCTTTCTCCGGCGGAAAGTCAGGCATAGCATGCATGATCGGCTTGATCGTTGTGAGGGAACGTTGAATTCATTGTCATTATATCGCATTCTCCATTAACGGCGAAGCTCCAAAAGTGGGGATTTCTTGCGCTCGGTATCAATTGGAACTCGACATGAGTTAGAACCCTGCCACTCGCAACAAGTACTCACGTCTTCCGGAGCGCTCGTGACAGGCTATCCTAAAAAGATGCGTCTTTCAGAAGCTGCAATTAAGAAGTTCCGTGAGATTTATCGCCGCGAATATGGCGTGGATATCTCGCCGGAACGAGCGGAAGAAATGGGAATCCGCTTGCTTGAACTGACGCAACTCCTGCTACAGAATCCCAACCCCGACGAACGTAGCGATGATTCGGTTATTAAAGGCTGAGATAGTTGACTCGAAACTCTCATGTACGTTACGCTGTACACCTCTCGGGGTTTGAATTCCTTTCTCGTTATCTATGGCTTCGTTCATCATCTATTGTAGAAAATCTACCGAATCAGAAGATCGCCAAGTACTATCCATTGAATCTCAGGTGAACGAGATCCGTGAACTTGCCCGGAAGCTCGGGATTTCCGTATCAACCGTTCTTACGGAATCTAAATCCGCGAAGGCGCCTGGTCGCCCGATCTTCAACGACATGATACAACGCGTTTACCGCGGAGAGGTTCAAGGGATTCTATGCTGGAAACTTGATCGCCTTGCGCGCAATCCCGTTGATGGGGGATCCCTCATCTGGGCACTCAAACAGCATGGCCTCCAGATCATCACCCCTACTCAGCGTTTCAGCCAAATCGAGGATAATACCATTCTGATGTATGTTGAGTTCGGGATGGCACAGAAATATGTTGATGATCTCAGCCGGAACGTGAAGCGCGGGCTCAAAACAAAAGCTGAGAAGGGCTGGTGCCCGGGGCTCTCTCCCTTGGGGTATCTCAACGTCGTCACAAAGTCCGGTGAACGTCAACTAGTCATGGATCCCGACCGCTTTCATATCATTCGCCGAATCTGGGATCTTATGCTTTCGGGTAACTACTCAACCACAAAGATCCTTGAGATCGCCAACGGAAGCTGGGGATTGCGCACGCGCCCAATGCGCCGACAAGGGGGAAAGCCGTTGGCACGCAGTGGCCTGTATCGGCTCCTCTCCAATCCCTTCTACTATGGCTCCTTTGAATACCCCCGGAATTCTGGCTCATGGCACCGCGGGAATCACGAACCAATGATCACTCAAGCGGAATTCGACCGAGTCCAAATCCTTCTTGGGAAGAGGACCTCCAATTCCCCACGAAATACCTGTCGGTTCACCTTCAGCGGCATGATCCATTGTGGTGAATGTGGCGGAGCGGTCACGGCCGAGGAGAAACACCAAATCATCTGTAGCTCCTGTCGAGTGAAGTTCGCGCGCGGAAACCGTGATCAGTGTCCGGAATGCAACGTTCGCATTGATCGTATGGAGAAACCCATTCTCCTCCATTACGTCTATTACCACTGTGCCAAAAGCAAGAATCCCCGGTGTCGACAACGGGGAATTGAAACAAAGAAGCTCGAACGGCAGATCCACGAGTTCCTTCAAAGGCTCGAGCTTGCGAGTGAATTCCGTGACTGGGCGCTCGATTTTCTAGAAGCGTTATCGGAGAACCAATTCACCAATGCGCAGGTCGTTCGCGCTTCGCAGGAAAATACCCTTCGGACGTGCCTTAAACACCTTGACGGACTGATCACGCTTAAGACAGCTCCGGAGAACGCTCAAGGAAACCTCATTTCCAACGAAGAGTATGCGCGTCAACGCAGCACACTCTTATCTCAGAAACAATCCTTGGAAGATGCGCTCTCTAAAAAACCGCCAACTTCAATCGATATCCGAAACGCTGCTATCTCGGTGTTTGACTATGCCGATACAGCAGCAAAGCGTTTCAAATCTGGTGACGCATCCACCAAACGAGCAATACTCACGCGCGTTGGTTCGAACCTACGACTAACCGACAAAATGCTCAGTATTGAAGCCACGGATCCCTTTCATATATTCCTCGAATACCAGAAAGGCTCTGAACATGAAAACGATGAGTTCGAACCTGACTTTCATGGCTCTGTTGAGTGGGATTTGGAGCGCTTTGAACCATATCGTCCTATTGGGCTCCGGCGGCAGGATTCGAACCTGCGACCAATCGGTTAACAGCCGACTGCTCTACCACTGAGCTACACCGGAATAGCATGTGCATTGTAGCCATAAAAAGCGAAATGCGCAAATGTATTGTGCCTCGAATGGTATGCTTTTGGAAACAAAAATGGTAGTATAATGGTATATATGGAAGGGAATCGGGACAGTCTTATTATTGACAGTTCAGCATTCTCTCACTCGGGTAATATACCTCCTCGTTATACTTGTGACGGAAAAAATATTTCTCCGCCCCTTGCTTTTTATGGTATTCCTGAAGGAACCACTTCACTCGTCTTGATTATGGATGATATCGATGCGGTGGCGGGCGTTTGGGATCATTGGATTGTCTTTAATATTCCTCCGAGTACAAATGTTATAGAAGAGGGGAGAGAGCCATCAGGGGTCGCCGGCGCCCGCACTGATGGTGAAAAAGGGTACTATGGGCCATGTCCTTCAGATGGAAAAGAGCACCGATATGTATTTCGAGTATACGCCCTCGATACACGGCTCGACCTTCCTGAAGGAGCAACGAAAAACGAAGTACTCTCTTCTCTTGAAGGACACTGTATTGCACAAGCAACACTAATGGGTAAATTTCGACGTGGCATATGAGTGAGAAGCATATTCGGGTACTTGTTGAGGCAGGGTCAAAACATGATGAGGTAAGCGCGCTTTCGACGCATTTTCTGGTGAAGGTTAAAGAATCGCCAGCAGGGAATCAGGCAAATCGGAAAGTGGTAGGGCTTCTTGCAACGTATTTTAATGTTCCTACGAATGCAGTACATATTGTTTCCGGGCACCATGCGTCCCGAAAGACAATTGCCATTAAAAGAGCCTAGTGTGATGTTCGATTATTCTTAAATGTATAACTTATTTTATGGTCAATATTAAAGCTACGAACATTGAGTTAACTCCCGCAATTACCTCCTACGTTGCAAAAAAACTTCAGTATACGCGTAAATTAGTTGATCTTGATAGTGGAAAGGTAACGGCGCTACTTGAAGTAGGGAAGACCACGAAGCATCATCGCTCCGGAGATATCTTTCGCGCAGAAATTAACTTAAAGGTTGCGGGGAAGCAGTTTCGAGCGGTTGCGAAACGGGATGATCTCTATGCCGCAATTGACGAGATGAAAAACATCTTGCTTGCTGAATTAAAGCGCGACAAAGAGGCGCGTATTACTTCTGTAAGAAAGGGAGGCGCGAAGTTAAAATCAATGATGCGTAGTCTTAAAGAGTAATTAGTGGTACCATATCGAGTATATGCATTTGCGACAAAAAATACACCCATTATTTACGTGGATCTTCCTTATTATCAGTGCGGTGTGGACAGGGTATCTCTATCAGTTAGTCGATCGTTTTTCTGATTATAGCCAAGAGCTTATCGCACCGTTGCCAGTTGTTTCAATTGGTTCTGTTCCGCTTACTATCCATAATACAAATTCAGCTATGTCTACCGCTATTTTAAAAACGTCATTAGGGGATATTACTCTTGAACTGTTTCCTGACAAAGCACCCAAGACAGTCGAGAATTTTTTGACGCTTGCTCGAAGTGACTTTTATGATCAGACAAAATTCCACCGCGTGATTCCTGATTTTATGATACAAGCAGGAGACCCTAATACTCGCGGAGATGAGGTGTCCACCTATGGAACAGGCGGGCCTGATTATGTATTTGAAGATGAGATACATAACGTTCCAATTACTCGTGGTATTCTTGCGATGGCGAACCGAGGCCCGAATACGAATGGTAGCCAGTTCTTTGTTGTGACGGCGGAAGCAACACCATGGCTTGATGGGCTGCATACGGTTTTTGGGAAGGTGGTAGAAGGTATGGATGTCGTTGACCGTATTAGCCACGTGAAGACCACCGGCCCTGATCGGCCAATTGAACCGGTAGTCTTAATGGACGTGATCATTGAAGGCTAGTTGTTAAACCTTCATTTGTTTAGAGAATAGTTCAAATGGAATTTCTCTTTTTCCTTCTGGAATGACACGCTCGATAATAAGCTGATTATCTTGGTATGATGCCTTTGTAATGATAACCCGAAGGGGTTTGTGGTGTTGATGTATAAAAAAGAACGGACGTAGTGAGGAAGATTGGAATGCTTGAATTTTGAGAAAGTTTTTATACGGATCTGCGTCACGCGAGATAAGGGCATCCTCTTTCGTAAATTTTTTGGTGTAGGTCGCCTTGGTTTCGTCTTGGGGGACTGCTTTAATTTCGCCTTGTATCCATGCGGGCAGTGTCTTTTTTAAGAGCATCGCGCCTTTTCGCGCGAGCATTTCTTCAAGCGCTGGAGCGGGAGGCCAAGATTCAATCGTTACTTTTTCTTGTGCGATAATAGGGCCATGGTCCATTTTTTCATCCATTACCATGAGAGAAACCCCTGTCTTTTTTTCATCATTTAGAATTGCAGATTGAATTGGAGAAGCACCTCGAAGTCTTGGAAGGAGCGAGGGGTGTATATTTATCGCCCCATGAGTAGGGAGCGTAATAATTGATTGAGGAAGTATCCTACCAAAAGATGCCACGACAAAGAGTGGGTGTTGGGTAAGCGCTGGACACGATTCAAGAATTGAGGATTTTTTCGGGGGATCACACAGTGGGATATTTCGCTCTTGTGCCCAACGCTTAACTTCTGAAGGGGTTATGCGCAGGTTGCGTCCTTGTGGCGTATCAGGCTGTGTCACGACGAGTGCGGGGAGTAACCCCTCTTTTTCAAGCTCTTCTAGAACAACCACTGACATTCGCGAGGTTCCAAAAAATGCAAAAGATGGTATCAACGGGTGAGACATAGGTGTTATGAGGGGGTGTTTTGTGCTCGGTCATCCGGAGGAATCTCCTGGAGTTCTTGAGCATGGTCGATAAAAAGCACGCCATGTAAGTGGTCGATTTCATGCTGAAAAATTTGGGCACGTAAACCACTTGCGCCTTCACGAAAAATTTTTCCATATTCATCATAGGCCTCGATAGTGACCTGTTGTGCTCGGGATACTTTTCCGTATAGCCATCGAACACTTAAACACCCCTCTTCCACATATTGTTTTTTCCTTGATTTTTTAATGATTCGAGGATTAATGAAAACACGATGATCTTTCGGAGGATCTTTTTTCACCTCCTCATCAGTACGAAAGGAAGGATGGCGCCCAAATTGTATCTTTTCTGATATGATAAAGATTTGAAGCGAAATACCAATTTGTGGCGCAGCAATTGCAACGCCATCTTCTTGGGTTCGTAATGCACGTTGCATATCCTGGATATATCCTTGTATAGCACTGCTCTGTATCTCGTGACGCGCTACTTCACGCGCGTGAAGACGTAGTGTCGGGTGTTCTTTTGAGAGAATTTTTTTCATGCCTGCTGATAGGTGTTTCTTTGTGGTGTAATGGTAAGAAAATATAAGAGAAAACCTCGGATCCTTCTCTTCAGGTAAACAAGCGGGGGATTACCCGGAGCATGGCGAGGGAAGAAGGGATCCGAGGGGTGGGTTCTAGAGATTACTATATAAGATTTTTAAAAGGCTGTCTATTTTTGTTAACGCAAGTTCTGTGGATCAACATTAATCGTATAGTAAGGGGGGAGTTCTTTGAGGAGAGAAAAGATGTCCGTCTCTTTAATTTCTTGATGCGGTATACGCAGTAAGATAGTAATCATTCCTTTTCCTTTCTCATTCCTCATTCCCGAAAACATTTCAATAGATTCTGGATTGATCCACGTTTCTATTTTCTGTTTCAGAGAATCAAGATCCTCAGGTGTTCCAGGCGTGCTTATCTTAATTAAGAGGGAGAACGGGGGATAATTAAATTGCTTTCGCATTTCTTCTTCGGCACGATAAAAATCGATCATATTTCCTCTCAGAGCGTGGTCAAGCACTGCATGCGCGCGTTGCCTGGTCTGAAGTATAAAAGAACGTTGCGTGATCGATCGGAGTTTGATGATAATACGAAACACCCGTTCATTCATTCGAAAATCAGGAATTGCAAAAAGGCTATCAAGTGAGACCACCGCGGTATTTTCAAGAGTGTGTGAGATATGGGAAATTGCCATCTCCGTGCCAAGAAGTATGCTTCCTGGAGCATTAAAAAATTTCTCCATCTCCTCATTGATTTTTTTGCTCGTAGTGGTTGTATCCCCATCAATCCGGAACAGTGCTACCTGAGGGAACCATTCTTTAAGCGTTTCTTCAACGAGCTCAATACCAATACCTAAAGGCTCAAGTTTCCACCCATCACAGGTTCGGCAGGTGACTCGGCTGCTCCATGAGCGTCCACAGTGATGGCATAGAAAAATGTTTTCCCGAGGTCGCTGGTAGAGTACGACAGGAGTATCACAGTGCTCGCAGGTATGGGTAGTTCCACAATCTCCGCATACGGTAATCGGAGCAAATCCTTTTCGAGAAACAAGGATAAAGAGGTGCTCATTATGTTCTTTGGTGTGGGTAATGAGTTCAGCAAGCTTCCCACTTATGAGTGAGAATCCCTCTTTTTGATCAAGGGGGCGCATATCGATAATTTCTGACTGAGCAGATGAGAGTGATCGAAATTTTGGCGGAGCAATTTCTCCAAGTTCACCGTCATGGTATCTTGAAATAGTTTCAACTCGCATCACCATATCCCCAAATACCAAATTCGCACGCATCTCCTCTGAGAGAAACTCTGCAAACGTTCTAATATCAATAAAGGGGCGCTTCAGGGTTTTATAGGCTCGAGAACCTTCATTTTCGATGATAATGGTTCCAATATCTTCTCGGGGAATCGCAAGGAAGCTTCCGGTCCCGATGATTAACACCGGATGTTCCTCAGTGATAATTTTCTTCCAGAGGGAGAGAATTTCTTTTTTACTAATCCCGCTATGAAGGATATACGTGAACTCTTCGATACCTCGCTCGAGAAACACGCGAATACGCTCAATGTCATGAGTGGTGGGGAGGCAGAAAAAAACAGAAGCGTTGCGCGCAAACGATTCCCGAATAAGGCTTTTGTAATGCGCAATTCTCTCTTCATCGTCAGCTTGGAGGATAAATTTGTGGTACCGATCGTTCAATCTTTTTTTGTGGCCGATTTTTTTCGGAAGATTTTTATAATTGTCGTAGATGACTTTGGGCACCATACTTGCCAGAACACTTCCGGTTGAAGCGACGGTGTAGTTGCTCATTCGTTTAGATGTCTTAAGGAATGCTTCAGAGAGAACTTGTTGTGCTGATCCAGAAGCAATTTTCTTGAGCATAAAGCCCTGCGAGCGAAGCTCACTCTTATGCGCTTCCGCGGGGTGAGACTCAATCACAAGCGCGGGGACCCGCTTGCTTTTTAAAGGTACTAAAACCATTGCGCCGGGAGCGATATCATCCGAGCTAAAGTATTGCAATATCTCTACACCGATACCACGGCTGATTGGTATGACGTCAAGAATTTTCATGAATGAAGGGCATATGAGCGATGAAGAGGGTGGGGCCTAAACCTAAAGATGAATTTCTGCAACAAGCTCAGTTCCATCAAGCAGATAGAGCCTACTACTTGTTGCGGAGACCTTCATAAACCGCACCTCACCTCCTTTATAGACAGGTTGTCGGTTTTGTGTTCCTCGAGTATCAATTTCAAGGGCATATATTCCGTTTTGGTCTCCAATAAGCAAGAGGTGATCTTCTTCTTTAAAGAAGTCGATATTATTAATCTCACCAATGATATCTCCGGTAGGTATGTTTCGGGTTAATTGGCAGGGGGTATTTTGAGCGCAAAACCACTCGGGTGGTTTCCGTTCAGGGAGCCATGATGCCTTAAGTGCCCCATCTTCAATCCAAATGGCAACATTTCCTGAAGGTGAGATTCGTCGTGTGTTTGTAGGGGGTTTGATATTTCGGAGCGTTGCTTTAATTGTTTGGTATTCAGGGTCTCCCGTAGGAATCAAAAGGCCGGTAGTATTTTTTTTAATCAAAAAAGGGAAGAGTGTCGTGGGGGTTTCAGGGTGTGGGGTTATGGTTTTAACCCATGGCCAATATTTGTCTTCTGCAATAAGAACCGTATGTTTTTTTTCGGTTGAGAGCTCAAAGCTAAGCTCTTTTTCAGTATCTCGATGTCTTTGTTCCGAAGTATCGATGAAGACACGTGCATCTGCCTCGGGGAGTGTAAAGCGTACGACCCCTTTGGGAGTTCGGTTGAAAACAAGGAGGGAGATACTCCCTATAATTGCAATACCAATAAATATCCACAGAATCCGATAAAATAGAGGCTTTCGTCTTGGTTCCATGAGTATATAGTTCCAGAAATGGAGAGAAAATTCAAATCAGCGCGGCGTGTCCTATTTACCAGCCGATAACAGAGTAATTTTTGCGCCAAGTGAGTTAAGTCGAGCGATAATATCCTCATAGCCTCGATTGATGCTGTAGATATTGCGAAGTGTCGATACTCCTTTTGCCGCGAGCATACCAATAAGGATAATAGCTCCAGGTCGAAGGGCGGGCGGAGTAATTACTTCATTCGCGATTAGATTCGTGGGGCCGGTAATATAGATTCGGTGTGGATCCGCAAGAATAGTTTCTGCTCCGAGTTTATCGAGTTCTTTGTAATAAATTGCCCGTTCCTCATAAACCCAATCGTGAATAAAGGTTTGACCTTTTGCCTGGGTTGCAATCACCGCAAAAAAAGGAAGGTTGTCGATATTGAGCCCTGGGTACGGGCGCGATTCTATTTTCTCTTCAAGGGCGCTTAGCGTACTCGGAAATGTCTTTATGTCTACCAGATTCGTTTTTTCATTAAGTGCTTTATACCTTTTAAGAATGGTGTATTTAAATCCCATTTTCTCGAGTTTCAGAAGCTCGAGTTCAAGGAAGTCGATAGGGCATCGGCGGATGGTGATGGCGGATCGAGTTACAATTGCTGCGGAGAGAAAGAACATCGCTTCAATCGGGTCTTCGCTCACCGCATAGGTAATATCAGTATTAATATCGGGTTTTCCTTCTATCGTAAGTGTGGTCGTACCAATTCCTTGAATAGTAACTCCGAGAGTCTCCAAGAAGAAACATAAATCTTGCACTTGGTAATTTGCCGATGCAAATTTGATTACGGTTTTCCCAGGGATACGAGCCGCCGCCATAATGGCATTTTCGGTAACGGTATCACCAGATTCATACAGCACTACTTCATTGGGGGTGAGTGTGTGGCGACTGATATGGTAATCTTCTTCTTTCGAGACAATAGAGACCCCAAATCGCTCAAGCGCAAAAAGGTGGGGCTTAACCGTGCGTGAGCCAAGTTTACATCCACCCGGGTGGGGTAGTGAGAATTTCTTAAAATAATGAATAAGCGGCCCAAAGAGGAGCGCAATACTGCGTGTACGGACCGCAGAGGCGCGATTGATATGTGTGATGTCGATATGATCTGGCGGAGTAATTTCCATTGCACTGTCGTTCCATCGAACTATGACACCGATACTTTCGAGCACTTCAACAAGCCGAAACACCTCTTCAATACGTGGCATGTTCTTGAGCGTGGTCTTTCCTTGGTTGAGTAGTGAGGCAGCCATAAGGGCAACCGCACCATTTTTTGATGTCTTAATGGTTACCTCGCCTTTAAGTTTATGTCTCCCTTCAATTTGAATATTAATCGCATCATTACCGAGAGTGATCACAGGTGTGTTGAGGGCACTACTTACCCGCGCAATCATTTCAGTGCTCATATTTTGCTCACCTCGCTCAATACGGGCAATCGCGCTTTGGGTGGTTTGAACGCGTGTCGCGAGTTCGTGTTGCGTAATTCCTTTTTTGTCACGAATCCTCTGAATCCTCTCTCCCAGGGCTTCTGACCCTGGGGTGAGCACCTCTTTTCTAACTCCTTTTTTCATAGTAAAAGTATATAGCATATATGCTATATATGCAAACCTCATTAGCTCTCTTACATACCCCCCCTTCTTATTTTATAGGTTTAATGCTTGTTTTTTCGTATCTTACCTATGCTATAATAGGTGTTCATGAGCTTTTTTTCTTCAAAACTGGGGATTGATTTAGGAACGGCAAATACTTTGGTATTTTTACCCGGCAAAGGAGTGGTGCTTACGGAGCCCTCGGTTGTCGCGGTATCAGAAATAGATAACCGTATTCTTGCGGTAGGACTTGAGGCTAAGAGTATGATCGGCAAGACTCCAGAAAGTATCATTGCATACCGTCCCATGAAAGATGGTGTTATCGCTGATTATCGAGTAACTGAAGCAATGCTTCGATACTATATTGGCAAGGCGCTTGGAAAATTGAATTTCTTTAAACCAGATGTGCTTGTCTCGGTTCCCGCGGGAGTAACATCAACTGAACGGCGTGCGGTAATTGAAGCTGCGATAAAAGCAGGAGCTAAGAACGCGTATGTGGTTAAGGAACCCATTCTAGCCGCGATTGGTGCTGGTATTCCAATTCATGAGGCTCGCGGGCATATGATCATTGATATTGGTGGTGGTACAACCGATGTTGCGGTTATTTCGCTTGGAGGAATTGTATCTTCAACGTCAGTGAAATGCGCGGGAAACCGAATTGATGCGGCAATCGCGGATTATATTAAAAGAACCTTTAACCTTGCGATTGGAGACCAAATGGCTGAAGAAATAAAAATCAATGTGGGATCCGCGGTACCACTCGAGGAGGAACTTTCAACCATGGTAAAGGGAAGAGACTATATCACGGGCATGCCCCGCACGACCGAGATTCGAAGCAATGAAATTGTCAAAGCAATCTCTCGTGAATTACGGGAAATGATTAAAGCAGTAAAGGATGTGCTTCAAGAGACTCCTCCAGAGCTTGCCGCTGATATTATTGATCAGGGTATTACCATGACCGGTGGTTCATCTCAGTTGCGAAATCTCACCGAGTTAATTTATCGTCGTACCGGTGTAAAGGCGGTACTTGCACCTGATCCTTTCTACTGTGTTGCTCGCGGCACGGGGGTTGCGCTTGAACACCTTGATGTTTACAAGAAGAGTATTATCTCAAAACGTAAATAAGAATATGGAGGCACGTGCTAGACTCCACGAACTCATCCCTTCGCCCCCCGCGCTTCATCACGCATACCTTATTACTGGTATGTCTAAAGACCGAGCGCGCCAAGAGTTTGAGGAGTTTACCCACACACGCTGTGGCATGCCGTTTAAAGGGAATCCGGATGTATTGTTTTTTGAATTTATTGCGCTAGGAATTAGTGATAGTCGGATGCTCTATGGGCGCGCGATAGTAAAACCGATCCAGTACCATCAAAAGCTCATCGGTATTTTTTTTGAAAGTATGACCCTTGAGGCGCAAAATGCGCTGTTGAAGCTTTTTGAACATCCTCCGCTCGGCACACATTTTTTTCTTTTTGGAAGTGAGGATGAATTGATTCCAACACTCAGTTCTCGGCTTTATTCCCTTCGAGTAAGAGAAGCACGGGTGGACGCTTCTGATACCGCGCATGATTTTCTTCAGAGCAGTGTCTCAAAGCGTATGGAGTTGGTAGAGACATTATGTCGATCACTTAAGAATGAATCAAAAAGCAAACGAGAAGTGGGTATCTTCCTCGAGACACTCGAGCGTCTCATGTATGAGAAAAATAAAACACAGTTGCCAGTTAAAACATTGTTCGAAATCCAAAAAATACGAAGCTATCTTTTTGATCGGGGAGCATCGGTAAAGATGCTCTTAGAATATCTCGCGCTGACCTTACCTCGGGTCCATTGAATTCTGTGAGGGTTTGGTTACAATAAGTAGGCATGGCATATTCATTTACACAACTTGATAAAGAGATTCAGGAGAGTGTTGTCTGGCTTTCTCAAGAAATGGGAAATATCAGAACAAGTAGGGCAACCCCCGCACTCCTCGATAGCGTTCGGGTGCTTGCGTACGGCGTACAAATGCCGTTGAATCAAGTCGCCACGATTTCAATTGAAGATCCGCGGACATTGCGTATTGCTCCTTGGGATCAGGCACAGTTGAAAGAGATCGAACGAGCAATTATGCTTGCCGATCTTGGGGTGTCGGTAGCGCTTGATGATACCGGTGCCAGAGTCTCATTCCCTGAATTGACTGCTGAACGCAGAGAGGCGCTGAAGAAAATTGCAAAAGAACGCCTCGAAGAAGCGCGAAAACGTCTTCGTCAGATTCGTGATGACGTGTGGAATGATATTCAAGAGAGTGAAGCACAAGGAATATTAAGCGAGGATGAGAAATTTCGTTGCAAGGACGAGATGCAAAAGCGGATTGATAAGGGCAATGGCTCGCTTGAGGATCTATTTTTTCGAAAAGATAAAGAGATCAGTCAGTAAACGCTATGAGTGTTATCATTTTTATTATTATTCTCGCAGTCTTAGTGCTGGTTCATGAGATCGGGCATTTTCTCACTGCAAAGAATTTAGGAATACGAGTAGATGAATTTGGTATCGGGTTTCCTCCAAAATTAATGAGTAGGAAGGTGGGGGAGACTCGCTATTCCTTGAACCTCATTCCGTTTGGAGGATTTGTTCGAATTTTTGGGGAGCAGGTTACTGAAGATATGAAAGATTCTCCTGATTGGTCACGCAGTTTCCCCGCAAAGCCTCGTTGGGCTCAAGCTATCGTGCTTTCCGGTGGGGTTGCTTTTAATATGTTATTCGCGTGGCTTCTCTTTGCGGTTGGTTTTATGGTGGGGTTTCCTACCTCAGCCTCCTTAGAAGGAGGTGAGAGGGTGGCTCAACCACAAACGATGATACTTGAAGTGGTGTCCAACTCTCCTGCAGAAGAAGCAGGTTTAAAGTCAGGAGACAGTATCCTTTCTTTGTCTCAAGGAGAGATGTCGCTTGATGCGGTTAATGCGCCCATTGAAGATATTCGAGCGTTTATCAATAGCGCAGGTACCCAAACACTTAACGTAACTATCGAACGAGGAGAGACAACTCAGGATGTATTGCTCATACCGCGCGAAGACGTGGTCCCTGGGCGTTTTGCGATCGGAGTTTCAATGGATAAAATCGGCATTCTCAAATTACCTTGGTGGAGCGCGATCATCGAAGGCGCCAAATCAACCTTCTCATTATCAGCCGCGGTGGTCATTGGCCTTTTTCAATTTTTTACTGATGCGTTTTCAGGAGGGGCAGACCTCTCGCAGGTAACAGGTCCCGTTGGAATTGTCTCTTTGGTTGGTGACGCATCAACACTCGGATTTGTATATCTGCTTGGTTTTACGGCATTCATTTCAGTACATTTGGCGGTAATCAATCTCGTCCCTTTTCCCGCGCTTGATGGAGGACGGCTCCTCTTTGTACTGATCGAAGCGTTAAAAGGATCTCCGATTAAAGCACGTATTGCTAATACCTTGAATACCATTGGATTTATCCTCCTCATTATGCTTATGTTATTCATCACGTATCAAGATATCCTACGTCTTTTTTAAGAGGTGTACTGGTTTTTTGGAATTAATAGGGGTCTCCCGTCAAGTATTTCTTTTTTAGTTTTTACGGTAAGATAGTAGGAATGAAGCAATCTGCGCTTTTTACAAAAACGCGTCGCAGTGCGCCAGCAGGTGAAGAAGCAAAAAATGCTTCCTTGTTGATTCGAGCGGGATTTATCCATAAGGAGTCCGCAGGAGTATACGCAATGCTTCCTCTTGGTTTGCGGGTGCTTTCCCGAATTAGTGAGCTGATTCGGTCTCATATGAATGGGATTGGAGGGCAGGAAGTATTACTTACCGCACTCCAAGATCAAGAGGTGTGGAAGAAGAGTGATCGTTGGGATAGCAAATCGGTAGATGTGTGGTTTAAAACAGTGCTTAACAATAAGACTGAAATGGGGCTCGGATTTACGCATGAAGAACCGCTTACCGAGCTTCTCACTAATCATATCCAATCGTATCGAGATCTTCCCGCGTTTGTCTACCAGATTCAGCATAAATTTCGAAATGAACTTCGGGCAAAAAGCGGTATGCTTCGTGGTAGGGAATTCTTGATGAAAGACCTGTATTCTTTTGTACGAAACCCAGAAGAACACAATGCATTTTATGAAAAAATAACCGAGGTATACCGGAAGATTTTTGACGAAGTCGGTATTGGGAAACACACTTTCTTTACTTTTGCTTCTGGAGGGAGTTTTAGTAAATATTCACACGAATTTCAGACGATCTCAGACGCGGGGGAAGATGTAATTTTTCTTGATCGGGATAAAGGTATTGCTATTAATAAAGAGGTGTACACTGAAGCCGTAGCTCAAGAGCTCGGCCTCGACCCGGAGAAGATTACTGAAGAGAAATCAATTGAGGTAGGAAATATTTTCAGTCTCGGCACGCGTTTCTCTGAAGCATTGAACCTCTCTTTCGTAGACGAAAAAGGAGTGCGTCGTCCCGTAATTATGGGAAGTTATGGTATTGGGGTAACTCGTATCATGGGTGTTGTGGCTGAAGTGCTTGGTACTGAGAAAAGCATGGTGTGGCCCAAACGTATTGCACCGTTCTCTCTCCATTTGATTTCGTTGGGGAACGATGAGGTAGTACAGAGGAAAGCGGTTGAGCTTTATGAAAAACTTGGTGGAGATCAGGGAAGTGTTTTATTTGATGATCGGGATTGTCCTCCGGGAGAGAAGTTTGCTGATGCTGATCTTATTGGCATCCCGTTTCGAGCAATTGTTAGTGAAAAAACATTACGCAAGGAATCTGTAGAATTTTTTGATCGGCTTCAAGATCAAAAAAGCATAGTGCCATATCAGGTATTTCTCGATCAGTTTTTAGATCACTGAAATATGGCACGTAACGTGATAAAAAAATTTATCCATTCCCTCTCGAATGATATTGGGATTGACCTGGGTACCGCAAATACCCTGGTGTATTTGCGTGGGAAAGGGATTGTGCTCAATGAGCCGAGTGTGGTCGCCGTAAATCAAAAGACTGGTACGGTGGTCGCGGTAGGTAATCAGGCGAAGTCAATGATTGGGAGAACTCCTGGGCACGTGGTCGCGGTGCGCCCGCTTGTTGATGGAGTGATTTCTGATTTTGAGGTAACTGAAGAGATGATTGCATATTTGATAAATAAGACCCAAGGCAATAATCGAAAATTTTTTGGTCCTCGTGTGGTTGTCGGTGTTCCTTCAGGTATTACCAACGTAGAGACTCGGGCTGTTCGTGATGCCACAAAAAATGCAGGTGCTCGGGAAGTTTATATTGTTGAGGAGCCTATGGCAGCAGCAATTGGGGTTCGTCTTCCGGTTCGGGATCCGGTAGGAAGTATGATTGTCGATATTGGGGGCGGCACCACAGATATCGCGGTTATTGCGCTTGGGGGAATTGTTCGGTCAAAAAATATTCGTATTGCGGGAGACAAATTTAACCAAGATATTATCTCCTATATTCGAAGTGAGTTTAAGATTTTGATCGGTGAACGTACGGCGGAAGATATTAAGATTTCAATAGGAGCGATCGTTGAATCAGAAGATGGGCCCCTTGAGGCCGCGATACGAGGTCGTGACTTAGTTACCGGTCTTCCTCGGGAAGTGGTAATTACCGACTCTGATATTCGGGAAGCAATCTCGCAATCGATGAATACGCTCGTTGACTCGGTAAGGGAAGTACTTGAAACCACCCCACCAGAAATGCTTTCGGATATTATGCATCGAGGCTTACATCTTGTTGGTGGAGGAGCGTTGATAAGGGGCATTGGGCCTCTGTTAGAAGAATTTTTAAAAATCCCTATCTACATTGATGAAGATCCCATGACTGCGGTAGCCCGAGGGACGGGGGTTATCCTTGAAGATATTGAAGGTTTTCAGGATGTCTTTATTGTAAACGAAGATGACCTACCTCCAAAAAAATAGTAAAAATTCTCGATCGTATTTACGAGTGGTATTTATCACCCTCCTCTTTTTAAGCGGAGTGTTTTTCTTGGGAGACACGTTACGGTCGATTGTCCGAGAAGGAATTTCCTTTGTCGCGGTGCCGATTTGGCGTGGTGAACAAGAGGTTTTTAACTATCTTGGTGGATGGTGGGGTATCTTAGCCTCAAAGCACACTCTTCTTGCAGAAAACAATGAACTCTCTAAAGAGATCCAGGATCTCCGTATCAGATTACTTGATCGTACTATTTTACGTGAAGAGAACCTACTTTTAAAAGAAGCTCTTGGAAGAATTGACTATGAGAAAAAGACATTGGCGACCGTGCTTGCAAATCCGTCTCGATCACCTTATGACACATTGATTCTTGATGCTGGAAAGCGAGATGGAGTTTTACTCGGAGATCTCGTGATTGCTGGTGATTCAGTGATTATCGGTTCGGTATCTCGGGTATCGCAGACGACGAGTGTTGCAGTACTTTTCTCTGCTCCTCAGGTGGTAACTGATGTAATTGTGGGAGGTGATATTCGAACCCAGGCATATGGAAGAGGTGGTGGGAATTTTGAGATTCGGGTACCGCGTGATCAGGAAGTTTCTATTGGTGCACCAGTTATTTTTCCACTCCTGTCACCAAAAGTTTTTGGTTTTATTGAAGAGGTGTATGTGAGTCCCGCCGACTCTTTCCAGACATTGCTTTTTCAGATGCCGGTAAATGTGTTCATGCTTGAGAGAGTATATCTCATCCCTTCTAGCGGTGTCGCTTCAGAATTAGAGAGTTATTCGGAGCATCTTCGGAGTGAAGAATAAGTTATGGTGCGTATTATTTTAACCACCCTGTTTTTTATAAGTATTGTTTTGTTTCCCTGGTGGGTAACGCTTATCTTTGCGTGTTTCCTACTCATAAGCGTTGATCGCCCATTTGAGCTTGTGGTAGGAGGAGTGGGTATGGACATTCTCTATAGCGGTGGTGGCGAGGGGGGTATTGTCTGGCTTGCTACCATTATCGGCATACTCTTCTTTATGCTCTCACGGATCATTCGATCCCGATTACGTTTAAGCTCCTGACGCGGGGCCTATGTTATGATAAAGACATGTATCGGCACGGTTTAGGTCGAAGGAGGGCGGGATATTCAAATCAAGATATTGCTCCCGATGAAATTTTTCTCGACTCTCATAATCTTCCAAATTTTGACACCCACCAATTTCAGGGTCGCATTGAGCGCCCCCTGAATCAGCGGAGTTTTATTTTTTTAGGGATTGCTTTTTTCATTGCGGGAGTAATTTTCTTGTGGCAATTATGGAATTTACAGGTAGTAAATGGAGAGGCATACGCTTCACGTAGTGAAGCAAATCGCCTTCGGAACGCACTCATCTTTGCCGAACGAGGGGTAATTTATGATCGACACGGAGAGGAATTAGCGTGGAATGTTCCTTATGAGGAAGAGAATTTTGCACGGCGCATGTATGCAAAACTCCCAGGACTTTCACATGTCCTTGGATATGTTGGATATCCTGCGAACGATACCTCAGGAGTGTATTATCAAGAAGAGTATATTGGATATGATGGCGCGGAGCGAGCATTTAACGATCTCATTGGTGGATCAAACGGATTACAAATCATTGAGACTGATGCATTTGGTAATGTTGAATCTGGTAATACACTGCGTCCTCCCGAGGATGGGGATAGCGTGACGCTCTCGATTGACAGCAAATTGCAATCAGCATTCTTTGAACGTATACAGCAAACCGCGCGCGACCGAGGTTTTGAAGGAGGCGCCGCTATTATGCTTGACGTAACAAACGGAGAAGTACTCGCGTTAACAAGCTTTCCAGAATATGAGTCGCAGGTATTGACTGATGGTGTCGATGTCGACGCAATTAATACGTATCGCTTAGAGAAAGATACTCCATTTTTAAACCGCGCAATTTCTGGACGCTACATTCCAGGTTCGATTATAAAACCATTTGTCGCGTTAAGCGCGCTTGAGGAAGGGATTATTGCTCCTGAAAAAGAAATTTTAAGCACAGGCGCCCTCACCATACCAAACCCCTATTTCCCAGATCAGCCGTCCGTATTTCGAGACTGGAAAGTACATGGGTGGGTAGATATGCGTGAAGCGATCGCGGTATCCTCGGACGTGTATTTTTATCAAATTGGGGGTGGGTACGAAGGTCAGGAAGGTCTTGGGATTGAAAAGATTGAAAACTATATGCGACTATATGGATTTAGCGAAAAAACCAACATTGAATTGGACGGTGAAATAGAAGGGATTATTCCTACACCCGCGTGGAAAGCGCAACATTTCGAGGGTGAGCCGTGGCGTCTTGGAAATACCTACCATACCGCCATTGGGCAATACGGTTTTCAAACCACCCCGATTCAGGTTGCGCGTAGCGTCGCGCTTCTTGCAAACGGTGGAGAGCTTATTTACCCGACGTTACTAAAAGGAGAGGGTAAATCAGTTGAACGGAGCGTAACCGTTAATCCAGAACACCTGAAGGTCGTCATAGAAGGAATGCGAGACGCCGTACTCACCGGAACCGCATCCGCGCTTTCTTTGCCAGAAGTCGCTATTGCCGCAAAGACGGGAACCGCAGAAGTTGGTCTATCCAAGCAATCTGTCCATTCCTGGGTTGTCGGATTCTTTCCTTACGAGAAACCGCGATATGCGTTTGTGGTTTTAATGGAAAAAGGTCCAAGTACGAACCTTGTTGGAGCGTCTTCAGTGATGCGGTCAGTTCTTGAATGGATGTATGCACATACTCCATACTACCTAGAAGGGAGGGATGCTCCACAAAATGCTTCTTTGCAAAAAGACCACGAATCCCCCCAAGGGGTGTTGGTTGACTTTTAGGGGGAGTAAGATACACTAAAGTACGCTATAAACTAAGTTCTATATTGAATAATGATGTATTGGTATGGAAAAAGGAAAAGAATATCTAACGCAAGAGAAATTTGACGAACTTTCGGAGGAGCTTGATCACCTTCGCCGTGTCAAGCGTCGGGAGATTGCTGAAAACTTAGAATATGCGAAGTCATTGGGTGACCTTTCTGAAAATGCAGAATACCATCAGGCGCGTGAACAGCAAGCAACCGTGGAAGAGCGAATTACTACTTTGGAGAGCATTCTTCGTTCAGCCGAAATTGTCTCCGTGCACCACAGTGATGTGGTTGAGGTGGGTTCGGTGGTAGTAGTTCAGAAAGATGGAACGAAAGAGCGGAAAACATATCAAGTAGTAAGCCCGGAAGAGTCTGATATTGCCGCAGGGAAAATATCGTATCGATCTCCTCTAGGAGAAACCATGCTTGGAAAGAAAAAGAAAGAAAAATTTATATTTAATACTCCGAGTGGAAAAATGCAGTATACGATCCTTGATATTCAGTAATCGCAAAATTTTGTTTTAAAAAACACCATCCCTTGAGGGGATGGCGTTTTTAGATGTATTGTCAGCTATCGGGAAATAGTTTACCATCGACATATGATTTGGACAGATCATATCATTAAAGATATCCACGCTCGGTATGAATCCTTGATTGCGAAGAAGGTGCCGTTAGTGATTCGAGACGAGAAGACCATTTCAGGAAGGGTGCACGTGGGGTCTTTGCGGGGAGTTGCGGTTCACGGAACGATTGACGAGCTCTTGGCTCGGGAAGAGGTCGCTCACACGTTTCTCTATGAACTAAATGATTTTGATGTCTTCGATAGTATTCCTGAATATTTAGATAAAAAAAGCTACGAACCATATCTCGGAGCACCACTCATGAATGTTCCTTTTCTTGGAGAGGAAGGGAGAGGGGCGAAGTATCCAGAATATTTTGGAGGAGAATTTCAAAGCGTGATTGAAGAAAATGGATTTCATCCTTCTTATTATTGGGCGAGTGAGCTCTATCGATCGGGTAAAATGAATGAGGTAATACGTACCGCATTAGAACAAAAAGATCTGATACGTGAAATCTATAAGGAGGTGTCAGGGTCAATTAAGCATGAATCATGGCTTCCCGTGAGTGTGATTTGTGAACAATGTGGTAAGATCGCCACCACGCAAGCAGAAACCTTTGATGGAGTACGTGTTGGCTATCGATGTCGGAAGGATGCCGTATCGTGGACTCATGGCTGTGGGTATGAAGGCAGCAGATCTCCTTTTGATGGGAATGCGAAGCTGTTGTGGAAGGTTGAGTGGGCTGCAAAATTCAAGGTGCTTGATGTGCACGTTGAGGGCGGGGGAAAAGATCATTCAACGAAAGGTGGGGCGCGCGATGTTGCAAATCATATCGCCGAGAAGGTATTTCACCACAATCCTCCTATCGATATTCCTTATGAATTTTTTCTTGTGGGTGGGAAGAAGATGTCATCCTCAAAGGGTCGTGGCGCTTCAGCGCGTGAGGTAAGTGATATGCTCCCCCCGCACTTACTGCGCCTTGCAATGGTCGGAAAAGATATCAATCAAGCATTTAATTTTGTGCCGGATGGCGACACCATTCCTTTGTTATATGATCTCTACGATGAATTAGCGGAAAATTATTTTGCAGGTAATGATGATGACCGATCGCGAATATTCAGGCTCATTCACGCGCCTCACCAAGAACAAGGTCTGGTAAAGCGCTTCTTGCCACGATTCTCGCAGGTTGCTTTTCTGATTCAGATGCCACATATCGATTTTGATCAAGAGATGGAGCGCCTCAAAGGCGATGTACTCTCACTAGAGGATCAAGGAGAAATTGCGAGTCGAGCACAATATGCAAGCACGTGGCTTACTCATGGAGCCCCTGATAAATATCGATTTGAACTCGCACTTAATTATCTTCCAGAAGGCGTTTCGAATCTCTCGGATACCCAAAAGCAGGCGCTCGGAGAAATCGCGCGGCTGGTCGAATCTCAAACTCAATTTGACGGACAAGAGCTTCATACCGCACTTCATGAGGTAAAAAATAATTCAAATCTTTCTCCGAAGGAATTTTTTGAAGGAGTATACGTGAGTTTTCTTGGAAAAAATTATGGGCCGAAGGCAGGGTGGTTTTTAAGTGTGCTTGATCGAGATTTTTTAATTAAGCGCCTAAAAGAAGCAAGCGTGGCGTAACAATAAGTGAGTGTTACGAAAGGAGAAAAAGCTGGGGAGGGCCCCAGTTTTTTTACGCGTGGCTGACTGTGGATAAGTAGAATTTGCAATAGTGGGATGAAGTGTAATAAAATATCACTTGAGTGGGAAATAGTGGGAAACTTGTACATACAAAGTTGTCACACGCTCAATTTTTGGCTCTTTTCTTTTTTGTTCTTTTTTCATACTCATCATTCATTATGAAAGGAGCCGAAAATTGAGCGTGTGTATACACACAATAACTTTCTCATTATCGAGGTATGTTTATCGGAGAATACACACATACCATTGACGAAAAAAAACGATTATCGCTTCCCGTAAAATTTCGAAAGGAATTAGGGAAGCGAATCGTGGTGACTCCGGGTCTTGACGGATGCCTCTTTGTTTTTGCCATTAACGAATGGGAACGCATCTCGTCAAGACTTTCCGAGTCATCGATGCTTCAAGCTGATGCACGGAGTTTTAATCGCTACATGTTTGGCGGAGCAGTTGAGGTTGAGGTAGATGGAGTGGGGAGAATCTTAGTTCCTGATTTTCTGCGTGATCGAGCTCGATTAAAAAACCGAGTAGTGATTATCGGCGTACAAGGGCGCGTTGAGATATGGAATGAAAAGTCGTGGCGCGACTATAAGAGCATCGTAGAAAAACAGGCTGATACACTTGCAGAGAAACTTGGTAATGTAGGTGTTCTCTAGAAAATCCTCATTCATCACCTTATTTTTGATTTTAAATGTAAGGCGTATGATGAATTACCATTTGAGCGTGCTTCTGGAAGAGTCTTTCAAAGGGCTTCAAATAAAGGCCGGAGATGTTTTTTTTGATGGGACGGTTGGTGATGGGGGAATGGAACTAAAGATTTGCCAAGAGTATGGGAAAGAAGTGTTACTCATAGGTACGGACCTTGATCGTGAAGCTCTGCTTCGCGCAAAAACAAGGATTGAACACGCGGGATGCAAACCTCAGTTCGAACATGCAAATTTCCGAGACATTGATGTAGTGCTTCAAAAGCTCGGAATCAAAAAGATTAATTGCGCGTTCTTTGACTTAGGTATGAGTTCTTTTGAGATCGATGCTTCTGGAAGAGGTTTCTCTTTTCAGAAACGCGAACCGCTCATCATGACACTCGATGATCGTCCAACTGAAGAGGCGCTTACTGCCCGTGAGATTGTTAATAAATGGGATGAAGCACATCTCGTTGATATCTTGCGGGGATACGGAGAGGAGCGTTTTGCAAAACGCATTGCTCGGGCTATCGTCGAATATCGAAGAGAAAAGGCGATTAAGGAAACCCATGAGCTGCGAGACATCATAATTTCAGCAGTGCCGTTTTTCTATCGACGCGGAAGGATCAATCCCGCAACCAAAACCTTTCAAGCTCTGCGTATTACCGTCAATGATGAAATCCGATCTCTGAAAGAAGCGCTTCGAAAAACATTCACCATGCTTCAAGCGGGAGGTAGGATCGCCGTTATCAGTTTCCACAGCATTGAAGATCGCACCGTCAAAAATTATTTTAAAGACCTTGCTCGTTTTCGTGACGCAGTAGTACTTACCAAAAAACCAATCGTGCCAAGCGCGGAAGAAGTAGAAAAAAACCCTCGTGCACGAAGTGCAAAACTCCGAATTATCGAAAAAAGAAAATGAAAAAAATTTATTTCAAAAAAACATATATCGCATCACTCGTCTGGATTTTAAGCGGGTTTGTTCTGGTGAGCGCTTTATTCTACCTCTATCTTTTAAATGAGACAGTTAAGCATGTGGTCGCTCGGCAAGAGGCAGAGCGTACCCTCGCATCACTTGATGAAGTGGTTGCAAATCGCGAGGTGTCGTATTTAACGAAGCGAGAACTCATCACACTTGAATACGCGCACGCCCAAGGGTTTGAGGAAGCGTCTGACGCGCTCTTTATCACGAGACCGTTCTTTGGTAGGCGCTAGTGTATTAATGAGGTATGAAGTTTAAATTTCTTTTTCGGATACGTGTAGTATCTGCCCTAATATTTCTTTTTGCGTTAGTGTTGATTGGGCGTTTGTATAGTGTGCAGATTGTGCATGGCGGGGCATATAGTAAGCAGGCCGACCGCCAATACCTTCGTTCGCAAAATTTATCATTTGAGCGAGGGGCAATTTTTTTTAATGATCGAGATGGAAAAGCGGTACGAGGCGCATCTTTGCAATCAGGTTTTACCCTTGCAATTAACCCCTCTCGCCTTACAAACCTCGAAGAGACGTATCAGAAGTTAAACACCGTCGTAGCGATTGATCGAGAGCTTTTCTTCACACGCGCAGAAAAGAAAGACGATCCATATGAAGAAATCGTTCATCAGCTTGAGGATACCCATGCGAAACGGATTCGAGAAATGGACTTGCCGGGTGTTTCTCTGTATCGAGAAGAATGGCGATATTACCCAGGAAAATCACTTGCTTCACACGTGCTGGGGTTTTTAGGATTTAACGAAGAAGGTGAATTGGGTGGGCAGTATGGGCTTGAACGATATTATGACTCAATACTTTCGCGAGAAGACGACCGTCTCTACGTGAATTTTTTTGCGGAAGTCTTTGGAAGCATTGATCGCATCCTTTCAAAGCAAGAGAATCGGCGAGAGGGTGATCTTCTGCTTACTATTGAGCCTTCCGTACAACGAATGCTTGAAAGTACCTTGGGAGATATTCAAGAATCTTGGCGGAGCAGTGAGACTGGAGCGGTAATCATTGACCCAGAGACCGGTGGAGTCTTTGCGTTGGGTGCGGTTCCAAACTTTGATCCCAATACATTTAACGAAGTGGATAATCCTTCATATTTCTCCAACCCTATTGTTGAACGAGTGTATGAGATGGGTTCAATTATTAAGCCGATTACCTTAGCAATTGGGCTTGAAACGGGTGTTATTCAAGAGAAGAGCACCTATCTCGATCGAGGAAGCATTGTGGTGGATGGAGTTTCAATTTCAAATTATGACGGAGTTGCTCGAGGGGAGGTGCCGATGCAGGAAGTATTAAACCAGTCTTTGAATACGGGAGCTATTACTGTCGCTCAAAAAATCGGCAATGACCGTTTCAGAGACAGTCTCTACGAATTCGGGTTTGGAGAAGAGAGCGGTATTGATCTTCCGAACGAAGCCTCTGGCTTGGTTGATAATCTTTCAAGCAATCGAAATATTGAATATGCAACAGCTTCTTTTGGGCAGGGAATCGCGCTCACCCCTATTGCTACCGTGCGCGCGCTTTCGGCGCTTGCAAATGGGGGAGTGCTCATCACTCCGTATGTGGTAAAAGAGATTGATTACACATTCGGCCTTGATCATACCAGAAAGCCAGATCGTGGGACTCGAGTGATTAGCGAAGAAACATCAGCGACCATAACACGGATGTTGGTGAAGGTGGTTGATGAAGCGCTTCTCCAAGGAAGTCTCTCTCTCCCGCAATACAGTATTGCGGCAAAAACCGGAACCGCGCAACTTGCACGGGAGGATGGGAGCGGATATGACGATGAACGCTTCCTCCATTCATTTTTTGGATATTTCCCCGCATATGAGCCGCGATTTTTGGTATTTCTCTATACACTGAAGCCAGAGGGTGCTCGATATGCTTCTGAGACCCTCACCACACCATTTATGGATATTGCGAAATTTCTCATAAACTACTATGATATTCCACCTGATCGCTCACTTCAGGAATCACTATGAAATCAATTTTTAAAAAGATCATTGTGTGGGTCCTCACACTCGAAGCACGCGCGGTGCTTTGGAAGTATAAGCCAAAGATCGTTGCAATAACTGGAAGCGTGGGGAAGACCTCAGCAAAGGACGCGATCTTCTCAGTTATTTCAAATGAGTTTTTTACTCGCAAGAGCGAGAAGAGTTTCAATAGCGAGCTTGGTGTTCCTCTCACCATTCTCGGGTGCCCTAACGGGTGGTATAACCCAATTCAGTGGACACAGAATATCCTACAAGGGGTAAAGCTTCTGGTAATGAAAAGTCGATATCCTGAGTGGCTCATTCTTGAAGTAGGCGCTGATCGCCCTGGAGATATTGCTCGTATTGGGCGTTGGCTCAAGCCTGATGTGGCTGTGGTAACCTATGTTGGGGCGAAGATTCCGGCGCATGTTGAATTCTTTAAAAATCCTGAAGAACTTTTTGAAGAAAAAAAGAAATTAGTATACGCGTTAAAACCAACCGGCACCCTTATCTTAAATCACGATGATCGAATCGCGTTTGGATTTCGTCGGATATTTTCAGGGAACATTATCTCTTACGGCTTTAACGAACACGCGGCAATTCGCGCGCTTAATGATGAATTTGTTTATCAGAAAACTCCTGAAGCAGGAGTTCGTGGTATTGGGTTTAAAATAGAAGCGGATGGAAATGTGATTCCTGTTATGCTTCAAAACATATTAGGGCGACAGCATATCTACGCAGCATTGGCAGGATTTGCGGTGGGAGTTTTGCATGGTATAAATCCAGTAAAAATAAGCCAGGCGCTTCAACAATATGAGACACCGCCAGGGCGAATGCGCCTCGTGCCGGGAAAGAAGGAGACTCTGATTATCGATGATACATATAACGCATCACCTGTTGCGGTTGAAGCGGCGCTTGATGCTATGTTACGCATTGAGGCTTCAGGCAGAAAGATCGCGGTATTAGGGGATATGCTTGAGCTCGGGCAATATTCTGGGGATGCGCATCGAACGATTGGAGAGAAAGTGGGCGCCTGTGTCGATATACTAGTAACGGTTGGTATACGCGCGAAAATGATCGCGCACTCCGCACAGGAGCATGGTTTTAAGAAACGTTCAATAAAGAGCTTCACCGATCTTGATGAAGCGTGTAGCTGGCTTAGCAAGAATATAAAAAAAGGTGATTTAGTACTTATTAAAGGTTCGCAAGGAATGCGTATGGAGCGTATCGTAGCCCTACTCCTCGCCGATTCAGCTGAAGCATCGCGCCTCTTGGTACGCCAAGACGCCGAGTGGAAAAAGAGAGTTTGATTCTGTAGTTTAGTATTTCTTTGAAGCAGCTACGTCTCTTCTGACCACTATGCTACGAAAAATCATTATGAAAGATGAACAGTAAAAGTTTTACGTTCCACAATACTCTTCTTTGGAATTTGGACTTCGTCAACATAACCCCGATTTCCTATAGTAGAAGCAAGATGCACCTCTTTTTCATTTTCGTTGACAAGGATCCCAACTACAGATAGATTTATTTCTGCAATTCTCCAGGATATATATTCAGCGTGAATATCAAAATTATTTTTCAAGTTTTTCTATCTTAGTAATAAATGATCTCGGAATATAATAGAAGGAAGCTTTCTCTTGAGGATGATTATGTACTGAATCAGTTAATGTGATTGTCTCGGGATTTTTAAGGATGATGTATCGATCTGTTTCCTTAATTAAAGTACCCTCGGAAAGCATCTTGGTAAGTCGTCGATCTGCTTCTCCTCGATACTTATGTACATCGTTCCAATAGACTGCGACGTTTTCCATGATTATGCAATAGGAGCAACTGAAAGAGGAGTAGCTTGTAAGAGAGATTTTTTTGGAATAATTAATCCAGTCATATAGGGTGATGCGCCAGTACTCTTGCTCCATACGAGTCCCACGTCAATAAAATCGGAAGTCATTGCAGCTAGTCGACCAAGTGTCTTCTGTGGTAGCGGTGGTGAAAGGGGGTTTGCGGTATACGAAAAAGAAGCATCTTCATATTCAAAAAGATAATAACGACCTACCTGTAATGTTGATTCCATACATGGCTAGTATATAAAAAAAGTACACACCACTCAATCAACAGAACAGAGTGGTGTGTATCATGGCTACTACCAATTACGGTGTACCCTACTTTCCTTTCGGAAAGAGTTTTACACCACGGACCGGAGTTCTGTTTGCCCAAGAGGGAGCTGACTTAAAAAACCCACGGTCTGATCCACTTCTGGCTCCAGAATCGGTGTGGGCATCATGGTGCGCACGAGCTGTTTCTCTGCTCGATGAACCAGTATCTCGAGCGGCATCCTTTTCTGTATACTTACTCATTATAACCTCAGCTTGTTGATGGTTGAGATATTGTCGTCATCCAAGTACTGAATGATCCCTTCCTCATCTGAGGATCCCATGGTCATTATATCGTAGTAGATGTTCTTTGAGCCAAGATAGAGCCCTATGGGGACGATCCCGCAGTTACTAATTATTTTGCTCCATGTATTCTCAAAATAATAAGTTCACACGATCAAAAAGCACTAGCAAAGGCTAGTGCTTTTTGATCGTGTGACCCTACGGGGAATCGAACCCCGATTACCGGCTTGAGAAGCCGATGTCCTAACCGTTAGACGATAGGGCCTTTGCTATATATGAATCTTTTTTACTCGCAATATTGGCAAGTATATGGTAGGAAAGAGCAAAGGGCAATAGGAAATGAAAAAGCATATTGTATCCAAAAAATTTTTCTTAAGCGACGATACTGTGGTTGTCGCTCACTCCCTTATTGGGAAGTTTTTGGTTTCTGAGTTGGGACAAGAAAGGGAAGCTTATATGATTACTGAGGTTGAAGCGTATGATGGGTTCCACGACCGAGCATCCCATGCGTATCGAGGAAAGACTCCACGCAATAGCATTATGTTTGGTGCGGCGGGATACTGGTATGTATATCTAGTGTATGGAATGCATCATATGCTCAATGTTGTTACGGGAAGTGTTGGGTACCCGGGAGCAGTTTTGATTCGAGGTCTTGCGGAAATGAATGGGCCAGCGCGACTCACCAAAAAGCTTAGTATTACCCGTGCAATGAATGGTACCCGTGTGGGAAAATCGAGTGGGCTGTGGATTGAAGATCGTGGAATCCAGATTCCAAATGCACGCATCCAAGCGCTTCCGCGTATTGGAGTGGCGTATGCGGGAGCGCTATGGGCAGGGAAGCGCTATCGGTTTCGGCTTCGGTAAATTATGGTGGGGAACGAAAAAAGCTCCTGCATGAGAGACGTATATGCAGAAGCTCTTTGTTTATGATTTTTACCTGTTGTGTCAGTGTGCTTTCCGACACACATGGCGACGGAAGAAACGAGTCTTCGTATGTCGCTCCATCTCGGGCACTCCATCAAGGGGTGGAGTCGGATTCGATTCAGGGCTGAAGGTACCACCCCCGATGAGCGGGTGGTGTTTCGGTGGTCGGTAGTAGGATTTATGGTCTCTCATAATACTAGCTCCAAGGAAGAATATTACGCTTGTTATCCCTACTTGTCAAGCAGGGGACTTTTGAGCAAGTTGTGGATAACTTATCCGAGCTCTGCTTCAACAACTTTTCTTACCAATGTGCCGTCGGCCTTATTGGCAACCTCTTTCATCACTGCGCCTATGAGCATTCCCATTTTGGTTTTGTCCGTAATGCCTAAGCTTTCTTTTTTTTCTTTTACGATAGCGGTAATTTCAGCTTCGCTCATCTGGGGAGGTAAGTAGGTGAGAAGGAGCGCTTGCTCTCGTGCTTCTTTTTCCGCGAGTTCTTTTCGATTTCCGCGGTTAAATTGGTCAATTGCATCCTGGCGTTGCTTAACCGCACGCCGAATTACCTCAAGGGCTTCATCGTCATTTAATTGTCCATCGGGCTTTTTCCCTTTCTCAACGAGGGCGTTGGTAAAGGCAGAAAGCATTCCTCGAAGTACTGAAAGTTTTTCGGTATCACGACTTCTGAGTGCATCCTGGATTTCTTTCTTTATTTGTTCATGAATCATACCTGATAAGATAGCATAAAAAGATGATGGGCTCCAGCTTGATTGAAATTTCGCTTCGAGTATATAATAGTGGTATGGAAAAAGAACCTTCAGTTTTTTTCTCGAGTCTTTTTGAACAGAGAAAGACCGTGGATACATTATTGGAAGAAAGTAGGACTGATGAAGATTTTTATATCTTCCTTTCTTTTGCATCATTTATTACAACGTTAGGTCTTTTGCTTGATAATGCGGTCATTGTGATCGCCGCAATGCTCATCGCGCCGCTACTGTTTCCTATTCTTGCGCTTGGTATGGGTATTGTTACCTCAAGTCGTTTCGCAATACAGCGTTCATTCACGGTGCTCTTGAAGTCGATTGCGGTTATTCTTGGAATTTCTGCCATTACCGCATTTCTCGTCTCTGGAAGCTATGACACCTACGGCGGGAATCAGATTGTGATTGCGAGTACTCCAGATATTATCTTTTTCCTCGCTGCTTTTTTGGCGGGATGTATTGCCGCTTATACGTGGGTTCGACAGAATGTTTCCGCAAGTCTCCCAAGTGTCGCAATGACGGTCTCGCTCGTAACCCCTTTAGCTACGGTTGGGATTGCGGTTTCCATACTTTCTCGCGAGATGTTTACTGGCGCGCTTATGCTTTTCTTGCTCAATCTTCTTGCCATCGTCGTATCAAGCACTATCATTTTTTCACTTTTTGGATTTTCTCGATTGCAAAAGTGGCAGGATAAAAAAATAGAAGAGGAAAAGAAGGAAGAAGAAAATATACCACAAGAATCAGTATAGTCTTTCGCGGGGTTTAGTAACCAGGTTTCAGGCCTCAGTGGGAGTAGTGAGATATTCGTTTTTTATGCATGAGTCGCGAATCTTTATTTGAAAAAAAATGGTATCAGGAGACCTTGGGTCACGTCGAAGCCGCGTTTAATACGTCGGGGAATCATGGTCTCTCAACTCAAGAGGCAGAAAAGCGTCTACAAAAAAAAGGGTTAAATGTACTTCGAGAAAAACATGAGTTTTCGTGGTGGGTAAAAATATATCGGGAATTAAAGAATCCGCTGGTTATTATTCTTTTGGTCGCGAGCCTGCTCACGTTGTTTTTAGGTGAATACCTTGACGCCGCACTCATTTTTATTGCCGTTGGGGTTAATGTGGTGATCAGTCTTTTTCAAGGAGAACGCGCGTCACACGCGTTTGCTCGGCTCAATGCTTCACAGGAGAAGTATGCAATGGTCATACGCGACGGGAAGCGTTTGCGCATCCATGCCGAATATATCACTGAGGGTGATTTGGTAGTGGTAGAGGCGGGGCAGTATATTCCAGCAGACCTTCGGTTAGTAACTGAAAAAAATTTAACCGTAAATGAAGCAGCGCTTACTGGGGAGTGGGTGGAAGTATCGAAAGATACCCAAGTACGCGCTGGTAATGTGCCGCTTGCGGAACAGTCTAATATGGTCTGGCGAGGAACTTTTGCGGTGAGTGGTTATGCAACCGGTATCACGACCGCAACCGGTATTAAGACCGAAATAGGAAAAATCGCAGAAAGCTTAGGAAATGTGCGGGAGCGGCTTACCCCAATCCAGCTTAATATTCGGAATGTTGCACGTTTTTTGGTGTGGGTCATGGTGGTATCTGTTCTCCTCGTGCTTGTATTTGGGGTTATTCGTGATCAGAGTCTAATTAATCTTATACGGCTTGGGGTGGCAATTGCAGTCGCGGTAGTGCCTGAAGGGCTCCCTGCGGCGGTTACGGTGGTGTTGGCGCTCGGTATGGAGAAGATTCTTCAACGTGGCGGCTTAGTAAAAAGTCTACTCGCCGCGGAAACGTTAGGGAGTACCACGATTATCTTAACGGATAAAACCGGCACCTTAACGCAGGGAAACATGAAGGTCTCCGGAATCTTTGATGGAGCTTCTTTGCAGAAAAAAGACCATCACCCAGATGAGAATCTTGCATTGCTTGAAACGGCGATCCTTGCTTCTGACGCGTTTGTTGAAGCGGGGACCATAAAGAATGGAGAGGAACTCGACGGAGTGGTGGTGCATGGTAGGCCGATTGAACGTGCGATCATTCGTGAAGGGCTTTCAAAAGGAATTACGCAAGATATGCTTCGTGAGAATAAACCGCAAGTCGATTTTCTCGCGTTTGAATCTCGGCGCCCCTTTGCGGCTTCGCTTACCAAGCGTGGTAAGGGAATGTATCTTGCGATTTCAGGTTCTCCAGAATTCTTATTATCACATGCGGGGCATTACCAGGCGCATCATCGGCGTGTGAAAATTACTGAAAGAGCTCGAAAATCATTTGAAGAGTTCCAGAAGAAAGAGAGTCGTACGGGAAGGCGCTTGATCGGAATCGCGTATAAGCGGGTCTCATGGAAGGAGATCCCTGAAGCACATACTAAAGAGAAGGTTGAAGAATTGCTTGAAGGGATTGTATTCATGGGATTTATTGCGTTTAGTGATACGATCCGGAAGGATGTGCCGGATTCGATCCGGCTCGCGAGAAGTGCGGGAGCTCGAGTATTAATGCTTACCGGAGATAATCCCGAAACAGCACGTACCATTGCAGAAGAGGTGGGTATTGTGCGTTCTGGAGAAGCTCCTCATGTCCTCACGGGCGCTGATCTCGAAAAGCTCTCCGATAAAGAGCTTTTCCAATCTCTTAAGACGACGAATGTTTTTGCCCGAGTACTTCCTGCTCAGAAATTGCGTATTTCGCATGTATTAAAAAATCACGGAGAAGTGGTTGCGATGACGGGTGATGGGATCAATGACGCACCAGCATTACGCAGCGCGGATATTGGGATTGCGGTGGGAAGCGGGACCGATGTCGCGAAAGAGTCGGCAGATCTCGTGCTTTTGCACGACAGTTTTTCTGTCATTGTGTATGCGATCGAAGAAGGAAGGAGAATCATTGATAACCTAAAGAAAATTCTTGCATTTCTGCTCTCTACGAGCTTTGGGGAGATTTACGTTGTGATCGGCGCTTTTTTGATTGGCGGACCACTGCCAATACTTCCTACCCAGATTTTATGGATCAATATTGTTGGAGGGGGATTAATTAGTTTTGGCTTTGCGTTTGAAGAGAAAGAACCCGACATTATGAAGCGAAGTCCTCGGAATAATACCGCGCGGGCGCTTCTTACGAAGGAGCTCAAAATGTTGATCGCGATCATTACCTTTATTACGGGGATGTTACTGGTATCACTCTACTTTGGCTTACTGCGCATTGGAGTACCGATTGAGGAGTTACGAACACTTATGTTTGTCGGACTCACCATCAACTCATTCTTATTTGTATTTTCTTTAAAAAACTTCAGGCGACCAGTATGGAAGACCTCGTTATTCTCCAATAAGTATCTCATGGGCGCGCTCGTGGTAAGTATTATTCTTCTCATAGGGACGTTCTTTCTGGAAGCACCACGGAGAATCTTTGAAATCGTAAGTCTTACACCGCTTGAAATTTTATTACTCATTGGTTTCGGTATTGTTAATCTCGCAAGCATTGAAGTGTTAAAATATTTTCTCTTTGAGCGAAAGCATGCAAAGTGATACAATGCCCCCATGTCAGGAATAGCGCTACTTAGCATCGGGCTTATTATTGTGCTCATACTCAATACTTTTTTAGTGTGGTTTGTGATAAAAAATCGGCGTGGAGAGAAAGAAGATCAGGTAACGAGCGATTTTCTTTTTCAACAGATCAGTGAATTAGGAAAGACTGTTGAGGGAAGAATGGGAGACCTTACCAAGACACTCGATACACGTATTGGCGAATCAAATCGCTTTATGCATGATTCGGTTCGAGGGCAATTAAGCGAATCACAGCGACTTATTCAGGAAATTACCAAAGAGCTTACTGAAGTGAAAGAAACAGGGAAGCAAGTAGTTTCTTTTGCGGATCAATTACAGCATTTGCAAGATATTTTGAAGAATCCAAAACAGCGGGGTGTGTTAGGAGAGTATTATCTTGAAACAGTGTTGAAGAACGTGCTCCCCCCGGGAAGATTTGAAATGCAGTATAAATTTGATGATGGAGAGATTGTGGATGCGGTTATTTTTCTTGATAAAGATAAGATATTACCCATTGACTCAAAATTTTCTCTCGAAAATTACAACCGGATGATTGAAGCCCGAGACAATGAAAGTAAAGAGCGTTTTTTGAAAGCGTTCAAGCAGGATTTAAAGATTAGGATTGATGAGACCTCAAAATATATCCGCCCAAAAGATGGAACCATGGACTTTGCGTTTATGTTTATTCCTTCGGAAGGTGTATATTACGATCTTTTGGTAGGGCAGGTAGGCGCTCTTTCTTCGCGTGATCTTATTGAATACGCATTTCAGAATCGGAAAGTGATTATCGTCTCACCAACCTCATTTTTGGCATATTTGCAGACCGTGCTCCAGGGGCTTAAATCTCTTCAGATCGAGGAATCCGCAAAACAGATTATTAAGAATGTGGGTGAGCTTGAAAAGCATTTAATAACCTATGAAGCTACCCATCAGAAACTTGGCAAATCCCTCTCGACCACGGTAAATCATTTTAATATCGCGTCTCGTGAGTTTAAGAAAATAGATAAAGATGTCTTAAAGATCACCGGAACCGGAGCTCATTTTGAGACTCCTCTGGTAGAGCGCCCCGTGGAAGAGGATAGAGAATAGCCTTTTTTGATCTTGCATAAGTGCTCAATTTATGTAGAATAGAGGAGCTATGGAATTTGCCATTATTGAGACAGGAGGAAAGCAGTACCAGGTTGAGGTGGGCAAGAAGATAAAGATAGAAAAGCTCCCTGGGACGCAAAAAAAAGGAGATACCGTGACTTTTGATCGGGTATTGGTTGTTGATAATGGCAAAGATACCACACTCGGCACCCCCTATATTAAGGGCGCTAAGGTGGAAGGGGTAGTTGAGGCTCTCGGGAAGGGTGATAAGATTCGGGTAGTGAAATATAAGCCAAAGAGTCGCTACCGAAAGGTACGAGGACACCGCCAGCCGTATGTTGAGGTTGTCATTCAAAAACTCTCATAAAACTCTGTCAATTTTCGACATAAACTAAAAAACACCCAGTATCGAAAGATACTGGGTGTTTGTGTAGATCTAAAGAACTAATAACCTAGAGCGTCATTGGAATGGCGCGGAAGAAGCGTTGATTTTCATCAGGGCTTCCAAGGGGAATGAGGATTGCCTCATTCTTTGCCTGCACCACACCGAATGTGCGCACTCGGAGAAACTTTGCGGTTGGCGCGGTTTCAATCCGATACCATTGGCCGTCAACCCCGCTCAATTTGAGCGTCAGGGTTCCGTCGCTGTTGAGAATTGTCTCAAGCAGGAGCGGTTCCACGGTGATTTGTTTTGACAGGATTTCTTGATCCGGAAGCGGAATACCATACCCGTAGGTATCTCCATAGATGAGCCATTCTCCCAGGCGGGCAGTTAAGGCTTTCCATTTCAAGGAATCTTTCTCAGTTTTTCGGTGGCGGAGAAAAATATCCATCCCTTCTTTGGGAATAGACATTTCACCCCAGTAGACAATGGTGCACTTCAATAGATCACTTGGATCCTGAAATACAAAAGAGTCTTCTGAGAGGAGTACTCCTTCACCGGAAACCAACTCAATTTGACTGAAGTGGATTTCGGCGAAGACATCGAATACCAAGGAAATGGCGACGAGATGTTCTGCAGATCCAGTATTAAGGCGGAATCCGCCGAGAATATCGAAACCTTGTGCAATTGCTCGAGGAATGCGATCAATGGTGCTCACTGAAAGCGATCCAATGACATGTGTGTCATCTACCGAATGTGTCGCGCCGGTCAATGGAAGCCCTGAAACCGGACTTCCGTGAATAGCAGTAACAGATAAGGTTACCGCTGTTCCCGCGTATGGAGTAACATTATCCTTGGTTACTCCGGAAACCACCAGTGTACGTTCTTCTTGAGGTGGGATGATCATAGTTCCGAATGAGATCGTGTTTTGTTGGCCCACCGGTGAGGCGTTGCCAATAATCCTTCCAAAATCATTCACAATTTGAATCTTTGAAAAAAGATTTGGATCACCCTCGGTAACGGAAATAGTAAGACCTCGGATAATCCCGGGTTCTTCCGATGATTTGATTTTCACTGAAAGAAACGGGATTTGGGAACTTTTTGGAAGGGCGCTTGTCTCTGGTTTATCCAGGAGGCTAACAGTCACTGTCGCTCCTGGGGTATTGCCATTGCCTCCGCCTCCATTATTGTTCCCGTTTCCGTTGTCTCCACCACCGTTGTTTCCTCCGCCGTTATTTCCGCCTCCATTGCCAGGATCTTCTCCAGGGGCTAGGACGCGAAATGAAGCCGTAAAGGAATTATTTTCCTTATTCTCTTCGGTAAGGACATTTAAGACATCACCGTTAATGGTGAGGTCGAAGGTTCCGGCCGTATTAGCCAGACGTCCTTCGGTTGATGATTTTGACCATGTCGCACCGGGAGCGAGTGTCACTGCTGTTTCAGCAGTAACCGCGCCAATGATTTCCTGTCCTCGCACAAATTGGAACCGGGTCTCTTTGGGCATCACGAGCGGGGTAGACCCCGCATTCTCCACGGTGAACGATACAGTAATCGTATCACCAACACGAACCGGATTCGGCGACCATGACATATCTGTAATGGTGAGATCTCCACCAATCACGCTCGTAATGAACGTGAGGAGAGAAGCCGTTACGATCTGCAGTGTTTTCATCTATCTGCTTCCTTTCTTGTGGTAGTTTTTGGTTGTTAAGGTAACCATGTATATAATAGCATATTATTATATAAATGTCAATTATTATGAAGCATAAAAAATACCCGCTCAAAAGCGGGTATTTTGGAGGGTTATATTTCTATTCTTCGTAGCTTCGTGCTCTGAAGAAGGCTTTATGCTTTCTTTCTTCAATAGGAATAAAGAGGAGTACTTCACCGCTAGGGTCGTAGGCGACGGGGCTTGAACGGCTCCACGATCGCCAATCTTTCGATTCTTCAATAATGTATCTTTGGTTAGGAATGCCTCGAATTTTGATTTTCAAAGCATGCCCTTCTCGCTTAATGAAGAGAAGCTCCGGAGGGGTAGGGGGTGTCGAGACTATTTGTGGAGGGCTAACCACCGAATCATAGCTTCGCGTAATATTGTTCCTGGTCCGAACCCCTTCAATAATTCCCCACGAGCCTGTTCGTGTATCAAGTTCGATACTGTCTCCTTTTTTGAAAGAAGTGTTGTGTAATCGAGCAGAAATAAGATGTGGGCGCCTCCCTCGCTTTAATTGCGTGAGACCGTAGAAGGTGAGGATGCCACTCTTTTTATCTTCCGATGTGTAGTCAATCACTCCTCTTGTGGGGGAGAGAATTTCACCATCGGTATCGATAAGATTGATCTGGTGAATACCTAAGAGGTTTCCTTTACCACTCACATAAATACCCATCTCAATATCATAGGCATTAATTGGTTCATCAACGCCAATGAGGATGGATCCATCCTCAAAAATGAGACGGTATGGCTCCACGGTGATGAGAAATCCCCCAATGATTTGGTGCCCTTGCGTTGGGTCAATCACTCCAGTGAGAAACTCACTTGGAAGCGGAAGGGGAGTTACGGTAAGGCTTGAAGTTCTGAAGGGGTTTCCTTTTGCAATTCCTGTTGAAGCAATAAGAAAAAAACCCAAAAGTACTGTAGAGATTTGTAGGTGCATGCATGTCCTTTCTTGTCCGAATTTTTCTCACCCTATACAAGCACAGCTTTTTTAACAGGTCAATATTAAATACGATTCTCAAGCGCGTAGGTAATCGTGTCTTGATCCGCGTACTCAAGTTCGGTACCTGTTGAGATTCCTCTTCCAAGTTCAGTAATTTTGACATGGTAGCGGTCCGCAATGGGATTTAATATCTCGCGTAGCGCAACCGCGGTATGCTCTCCTTGGGGGGTTGCGGAAAGTGCCAAGATAATCTCTTTAAGTATTCCTTTTTCTCCTTGTTTTTGAACGTGAGCCGCGAGCTCATTACTACGGATTTCCGGGGTGTGGTTTTTTATGAGTAGTGGGAGGGTACCGCCAATTACAAAATAACGTCCCCGAAAACGGCCTGCTCGTTCAATGTTTTCAAGATCCACATCACGCTCAACGACGAGAAGAGTTTCCGGACTTCGTTCTTCATTAGTGCAGATTACACACTGTTCATGATTGCCTTTTTTAGGAAAAAAACGCATACATGTCGTGCAGGTTCTGATTTCATTTCCGAGTGAATTGATAAGGGAGGCCAATCTTTTCTGAAACTTCTGGTCTTTAGCTAAAAGTGCGTATACGAACCGATTTGCCTGTCGTGGTCCGATACCCGGAAATTTTTCAAAATGTTTTTTAAGTTCATCTCGTATATCCATATTCGCTAGAATGTCGCGACCGCGTCCGCAAATTCACTTTGTTCAATATCAAGGAAGGTGGCTTTCTTGTCATCAAAGTAGAGCTCTACTTTTCCCGTGGGACCGTTACGGTGCTTTTCAATTAAAATTTCAGCAATGTTGGGGCGGTCAGAATTTTCGTTCATTTTGTCTTCTCGGTGGATGAACATAACCACGTCAGCATCTTGTTCGATAGAGCCAGAGTCGCGAAGGTCAGACAGGCGCGGTTTTCCACGACGCTGTTCAACCGCGCGGGAAAGCTGGGAAAGCGCCAGAACAGGAACATCCAATTCTCGCGCAAGGTGCTTGAGAGACCGAGAGATCTCGGTTACCTGCTGAACGAGGGAGTCTGACGCACGCGACTGGGTAGGGAGCATTAGTTGGAGATAGTCCACGATAATAAGTCCCAGACCTTTTTCTCGTTTCAGTCTTCGCGCCACAGAGCGCATCTTAAGGATGGTGCTACCAGGTTGGTCATCAATAAAGATTGGAGCATTTGAAAGCCTCCCGAGTGATTCACGGAGTTTTTCGAACTCCGTATCAGTTGAGAGTTTGCCGGTGCGGAGTTTCCACGCGTCAACGAGAGACTCCGCGGCAAGCATGCGGTCCACGAGCTGCTGCGCGCTCATTTCAAGCGAGAAGATGCCAACACTCGTGTTATGTTTGGTAGCGGTGTGTCGGGCAATATCGAGCGCGAGAGACGTCTTTCCCATAGATGGTCGCGCGGCGAGAATAATAAGGTCTGAGGGTTGAAACCCCGCGAGACGGTTATCAATACTTCTAAAACCAGTCGGTACTCCACGTATATCTTGTTTGGATTGGTGAAGGCCATCAAGACGTTCCCATGCTTCGCCAAGAGTATCAGAAAGCGCGACAAATTTGTGTATTGATGCGGTGTTGGTTACTTCATATATTGCTTTTTCTGCTCGATCGAGAACTTCATCGGTCGCATCCTCTTCATTGAAGCCAAGTTCGGAAATCACTTCTGAAGCATTAATCAATCGGCGCATGATTGATTTTCGCGCAATGGTTTCGGCATAGTATTTTGCATTTGCGGCAGAGGGTACTAAGTCGACTAACTCTGAAAGGTAGGTGTTTCCTCCAATTTGCTCGAGCATCTTTTTTTCCTTTAGTCTTGAGGAAAGCGAGAGCAGGTCAATAGGATCATTTTTTGAAAAGAGCTCAAGCATGACGGAGAAAATAAGCCGATGTTTTTCGCTGTAGAATGTCTCTGAATTGACGAGATCGATAACATCATGCATGACCTCGGTGCGTAACATGATTGAGCCTAAGAGGGCTTTCTCGACCTCAATATTTTGAGGCGGAACACGAAGATTGTGTTTTGAGGTAGGGCGTGGCATGGAAGGAATTGTACCATAGGGGAAAAATGTTCACAGGCTTTGTTTTCGTGGGCATCCTGTGTCTTTACTGTGGAAAGCTTAAAAGAGGGCCCCTATTGAGGTATTTTTGTGATAGTGGGGCCTTGCGGGGTATCGGTGACGTCAAACCCTTTTTTATTGATTTCCTCCCGGAGCGCGTCTGCTTGTTTCCAATCTTTCATTTCTCGCGCTTCTTCTCGCTTCTGAAGAAGTGTTCGCACTTCTTCCGAGGTATCTTGGGGGCGAAGAGATCGTGGCGACTCAGAGAGATTTTTTCTGTTACGCAAGTTAAACCCGAGAATACGATCAAAATAGAGTAAGGTGCCGTTTTTTTCTTCAGGAGAAACCTCTGAATCCTTAATGAGTTGCCAGGTGAGGGCAGTTATTTTTGGAGTATCAAGATTATCATTCAGCGCGCCTATAAACATCTTTTGATATTCTGAGTTGATCTTCCCATCTTTTTCTTTTAATTCTTCAACAAAGAAACGTTGTAGTTTAAAAAGCGCAGTCTGGCATCCTTCAAGTGCTTCCCACGTAAAGTTAATGGGGGTCTGATAGTGGGCATTGAGCATCCATAAACGTAACGCATGTGGAGAGATTCCTCGATCGACAATGTTTTTTATCGTAATGCCATTTCCAAGTGATTTAGAGATTTTTTGTCCGTTGATTTTCATAAACGCACCATGAACCCAGAAGCGGGCAAGTGGTTTTCCGGTCAGGCTTTCGGTTTGCGCGATTTCATTATTGTGGTGAACTGGAATGTGATCAATTCCTCCGGTATGAATATCTATTTCTCTTCCTAGGTATTTAAGTGCCATCGCGGAACACTCAATATGCCATCCAGGAAACCCTTTTCCCCATGGAGACTCCCATTCTTGTTGGCGTTTTTTTCTGGGAGGAGAAAACTTCCACAGTGCGAAATCGGTGGGATGTTTTTTTTCTTCATTTTTTTTCACACGCGCACCTTCACGCAGACTTTGAGTGTCAATGTTTCCAAGCCTGCCATAGGATGAGATCAGAGAAGTATCAAAATAGATGCCATCTTTAATTCGGTAGGTATATCCTTTTTCTTCGAGTGATTGGATAAACGCAATTTGCTCTCCAATATGGTCGCTTGCCTTTGGAAACGTGGTGTGCGAGATGTCGATGTTGAGTGATTTGAGATCATGAAAAAAGAGATCTGTATATTGATCTACTATTTCTTTTACGCTTTTGTGTGCTTTTTTAGCTCCCATTTCGATCTTATCATCTCCTTCGTCGCCATCAGATACCAGGTGCCCAACGTCGGTAATGTTCATAACCTGCTCTATTTTGTAGTCGTTGAGGAGGATCAGTTCACGTAAGAGAAAAGCCAAGAAAAAAGAACGAAGGTTTCCAATGTGGGCATGATCATACACCGTAGGGCCACAATGATACATGGTAACGGTTGGAGGTTTTCGGGGTATAAATACCTCGCGTGAGCCAGTGAGTGTATTAAAGAGATATATTGGTGCGCGTGAAGTGTTATTTTTTTCAGCCGTTCGGTTGAATAGGTTAAACAACATAGGTGTGAGTATTTAGAGCCATCGTTTATATTTAAAGAAAATAAAGAAGGTGAGTGTGAGGATTCCCATTATTCCTATGACGATCCAAAAGTCACCCGGATGCCCCACGATAGGAAGTATGGTGGTGTTCATTCCAAAGATTGAGGCAATAAGCGAGAGTGGGAAGGTAACAAAGGCCATAATGGTTAAGACCTTCATGATCTCATTTTGTTTTGTTGAGACGAGAGAATTATTAGTATCTCGCAATTCAACAAGGAACTCCCTTCGATGCAGGAGGCTTTCTCGAACCTTATGGTATTCCTCGATAATACTCTTTGCTTGTTTACTGAAGTCTTCTCCAAAAAATTTAGTGCTCGCAATATCGAGCGCGCGGAGAATTCGGTCATGGGGGACAAGGCTGTGTTCAAGCGCGAGAAGGTTTCTGCTGATGCGTGAAATATCTGCAACCATATCGCGCTCTTTTCCATCGAAGATGTTTTTTTCAATTCGTTGCAGTTCGTCGGTGAAGTAATCAATTTCGTGCGTAAGAGAACGGTATAGTTTTTTCATAATCTGAAAGAAGATAAAACCGGCATGCAAATCATGGTGTTTCCCAAGCACCGTATTTACTTCAAAGACTTTCGTGAATTTATGTAAGGCATCAATCATGTCGTAGCGAACGGTAATGAGGTAGTTCTTTCCAATAATAAAATCAATCTCTTGATCGATTGAGGCAAGGTGGTGTGTGTGTTTAAATGCGGCAAAGTGGAGCACTAAATAAATCGCATCTTGATAGAGACTCACGGATGCTTTTGGACTCGGTGCAATAAGGTCGTCAGCGATGAAAGGATTAAAACCGTATTGTGCTTGTACCGTACGTATCTCTTCTTTGGTTGGGGAGGAAAGATCAACCCATGTTAAGTCTTTGTAGGTATATGTGGTCACCATTACGGTTAAGTATAACAAAGGAGTGTTTCAAGGACTAGCTTAGGTGTTCTCCACGTGTAGACGATCCAGTAGGCCTGTGCAATAATAGGAATTGTCTATGTGGAATACTTCATATATGCGAGTCATTGGGGTGGTATTGGGTGTTATGGTGGCAGGAGCTTCTTTTGTGGTAGGGGTGGCGTTTGGCCGTGTCGGAGTATTGCCCCAGGAGCGGGTAACCGGAGTAGAAAACCTTGAGAATGAAGCAGTAACTCAGAATGTTGATTTTGCACCTTTTTGGGAAGCGTGGAATGTCATTAATGACCGTTATGTAACCAATGAGGCGGTTCCAAGCCAAGAGAAGGTCTGGGGAGCCATTCAAGGACTCGCAAATTCTTTAGGAGATCCGTATACGGTATTTCTCCCTCCGCAAGAGCTTGAAGCGTTCGAAACGGAAATTAGCGGCAACTTTGAAGGAGTTGGTATGGAAGTGGGCTTACGAGACGGAGTGCTTACCGTCATTGCTCCCTTAAAAGGAACTCCCGCATTCCGTGCCGGTATTCTTTCTGGAGATAAAATCATTCGAATTGATAATGAATTAACCAATCAATTTACTATTGATGAGGCGGTACAGAAGATTCGAGGTAAACAAGGGACCGTGGTCAAACTTACCATTTTACGAGATGGCGAGGATGAACCCATTGAAATTTCGGTTGTTCGCGGAGTGATTGATATTCCGACAGTTGAGACTGAAGTGAAGACGGTTCCCGGGGGAGGCACGGTAGAAGGGGTTGGTAATATTCGAGATGACGGTATTTTCATTATTCGATTATTTAATTTTTCAGCGGTTTCTCCTAATTTGTTCCGGGACGCATTACGGCAGTTCGTGCTTTCCGGATCAGACAAACTCATTCTTGATTTGCGTGGAAATCCGGGAGGCTATCTTGAAGCGGCAGTTGATATTGCAAGCTGGTTCTTGCCTCCGGGAGAGGTGGTGGTACGAGAAGATTTTGGCGGAGCAAGGAAAGAGGAAGTAATCCGCAGTAAAGGATACGATATTTTTAATGACAGCCTCAAATTCGTGATTTTAATTGATGGAGGATCCGCATCCGCTTCTGAAATTTTGGCGGGAGCACTACGTGAATATAAGAAAGCAACACTTGTTGGGACACAAACCTTTGGAAAGGGATCGGTGCAAGAGTTGGTAAAAATTACTCCAGATACATCTCTTAAGATCACTATTGCGCGATGGCTTACCCCAGAAGGAGTGTCTATTTCAGAGAAAGGTATTACTCCAGATGTGGTGGTTCCTATGACGAGTGCGGATCGTGATGCTGGGGCAGACCCGCAACTTGAGAAAGCAGTTGAAATTTTATTAGGATCGTAATAAAAACACAGTATGAAAGTAATTTTGCTTAAAGATGTTTCGAAAGTAGGAAGTAGGCATGATGTTCGAGAAGTTTCAGCTGGTTTTGCCAGAAATAACCTTATTCCAAGGGGTGTAGCGATACTTGCAGATAAGCGGGCGCTCCACAGACTCGAAGAGATGAAAAAAAAGGAAAATATAGAGAAGGCTCTCAAACATGAATTGCTTGAAAAAGAAATGAAGAGTCTTGATAAAGCCCGGATCACTCTTTCCGCAAAAGGAAATAAAGAAGGTGGACTTTTTCGAGGAATCCACCGGGAAGAAATTGTTGAACTATTGCGAGATACGAAACGCGTAAGTATCCCTCTTGAGACAATCAAGATAAAAGAACCAATAAAGATAGTAGGGGTACATTCGATACCAATTGAAATTGACGATCAGCGAATTTCAATTGAGCTTGAAATAGTCCCAAAAGGCTAAGTCTTTATTGAGGTAGCACGTGGACGATTTTCTTTGTGACGGTTTGATTATTAAACCGATTTTTTCTGGTATGCTTGAAGGAAACTTTTCCTTCAATGAGTGAGAAAAGAGTGTGGTCGCGCCCCATACTTACGTTTTTTCCTGGGAGAACGCGGGTACCCCGTTGCCGTACCAAAATCCCTCCCGCACGAGTCATGCTCCCATCGGCACATTTAATGCCGAGATATTTTGGATTTGAGTCTCGAAGGTTTTTAGTACTACCCCCTGCTTTACGATGGGCCATATTTTGATACGCGTTAATTTATTATACAATAATAAGTAAGGATGAGTATACCCGAAATAAAAGAAAGAATCAAGGGTTTGGGAAGACTCCTTTTCTCAAAGGATACCGTTGCGGTGCTTCTCGTTGTATTTACTGCCACCGCATCTTTCGGGCTAGGAAGGTTATCGGCACTTTCAGAGACACGGGTTCCGATTGAGGTCGTCTCTTATCCTTTTGGCGCTTTCGTGGAAGCACAAAGCACTACCCCTATCGCAGGAGAGAGTCTTGAAGGAGGATACGTGGCGTCTCGAAATGGAGGCCGCTACCATCTTCCGTGGTGCCCCGGAGCAAGTCAGATACGAGAGGAAAATAAAATTTGGTTTCAGACAAAAGAAGCAGCAGAACAAGCTGGATATACTCCAGCTCAAAATTGTAAAGGAATGTAATTATGATTGTTGTCGATATTGAAGCAAGCGGTACTGATCCCAAGAAACACTCCTTGGTGAGTATTGGCGCTGTTGATTTTTTAAACCCCGAGAGAGAGTTTTACGAAGAGTGCCGTATTTGGGATGGGGCACATGTGATGCCCGAAGCCCTTGCGGTTAATGGTTTCTCGGAAAAAGAAATTATTAATCCTTCGCGCAAAGATGAAGGAGATATCGCAAAGAGTTTTTTATCATTCGCGCTTGCTTCAGAGGAGCACACGCTCGCGGGGCAAAACCCTTCTTTTGATCGAGACTTTATTCGATCCGCAATAGAGCGGGTGCATGGTAATTGGGTACTTCCGTATCGAACCATAGACCTCCACTCTCTTTGCTGGATGCACATGATAAAAAGCGGTTATACCGTACCGCACAAACATAAGCGAAGTGATCTTAATTCAGATACGATTTTGCGCTACGTAGGCTTATTAGATGAGCCGAAGCCACACCACGCGCTTACTGGAGCACGAATGGAAGCGGAAAGCTTTTCTCGATTGCTGTTTAATAAGTCTTTACTTGAAGCCTTTAAAGACTTTCCAATACCTTGGCTAGGATCGTCCTAAAAGGAGCTTTCCTCGCGTTCAGTAATCATTGCTTTGATGCGCATTGAGGAAACCACCGCATCCCGTGCTTGCTCCTCGAGTCGGTTTCCAATAAAGCGGATCGTATCTTTGAGATTTGGGATCATCGTGTTCTCAAGGGCACTTGCTCGGCGGCGGGTACGCTCAATTTCATCGGCGAGTTCGGAGAGCGACGCTTCGAGTTCTGCGAGTTTGATGAGTTTTGGCATAAATGAAAAAAAACTCATGACTGATCGATCAAGTTCTCCACTTGTCTCAAGAAAGCTGTAAGAGAAGGGGTTTCCATTCATTGAAAGCGAGAGTGATTGAATAGGAACTGACATAATGTTTTTTGTCGTTACTTCGATGGCGGCTTCAATACTTGGAAGCAGAAACGCCCCATGGCGCGCTTTAGGCGACATCGTAATGCTTGCGCGCCGATAACTTTTAAGTAAATCGTGCGCGCCTTGGTTCACTTCTTCTCGTATTTTTTTTGCATCTTGTACCGCAGTAAGAAAGGCGCGCATCAGTCCATCGCGTTTATCTTTTAGTAGTTTGTGTCCGCGAAGCGCTACCTTTAGGTTTCGTTTGAGAGTAAGAAGATTGATTCGGGTTGGATTGATTTTAAGAATCATAGCTATTTCTTTTTAAGACGCCAGATATTTTTGAGCTGTTTGTGGCTTGATACGCTTGAGAGATTCTCTTGGAAGCATCGAAAGAAGTTTCCATCCAAGGTTAAGTGATGCTTCAATAGTCCTTTCTTCGAATTCTCCTTGATGAATGAATTCTTTTTCAAAACGATTTGCAAATTCAAGGTGTAGGCGTTCGTTTTGGGAGAGCGATGCTTCACCAAGCACTACGGCAAGCTCTCGTGCCTCTTTTCCTGACGCGTATGACGCAAAAAGCTGATCTTTTACCTGCGCGTGATCTTCACGTGTTTTTCCTTCTCCAACTCCCGCCGACCAAAGCCGAGAAAGGGAACCTTGTACATCCACTGGAGGAAAGAGTCCTTGCGTGTTTAATTCTCTTGAGATAATAAATTGTCCTTCGGTGATATACCCGGTGAGGTCAGGAACAGGATGGGTTTTATCGTCATCAGGCATTGAGAGTATTGGAATTTGGGTAATACTCCCGTCTTTATTTTTTACTCGGCCAGCGCGTTCGTAGAGTGTGGAAAGGTCGGTGTACATATATCCTGGATAGCCTCGTCGCCCGGGAACTTCCTTTCGAGCCCCTGATATTTCCCGTAGCGCTTCGCAGTAGTTTGTCATGTCAGTGAGAATAACCAACACATGCATACCTTTTTCAAAAGCAAGGTATTCTGCGGTGGTAAGCGCGAGGCGTGGAGTCATGATGCGCTCTACTACCGGGTCAGCCGCGGTATTGAGAAAGAGGACTGCTCGATCAAGCGCACCTGTTTGCTCGAATGCTTTTTTGAAGTACGCGGCTTCATCAAAAGAAACACCCATGGTACCAAATACGATTGCAAAATTTTCTCCACTACGTACTTTTGCCTGTCGGGCAATTTGTGCGGCAAGGCGTGCGTGAGGTAGCCCTGCTCCTGAAAAGATAGGGAGTTTTTGGCCTCGCACGAGCGTATTTAAAACATCGATTGATGAAATGCCTGTTTGAATAAAGTCATTCGGGTATTCTCTGCTAAATGGGTTAATTGCCGCGCCGTTGATTTCAAGATGTGTGTCTGGGATGATTGCGGGTCCTCCATCATTGATGTCACCTCCTCCAGAAAATACTCGTCCAAGCATGCTCGTTGATACTCCAAGCGTCGCTGTTTCCCCTCGGAAAGACACCTTAGCTCCATCAGCACTCATTCCCGCGGTAGGTTCAAACATTTGGACTACCGCCCGAGTTTCCATTGCATCAAGTACTTTTCCGAGACGAATCTTCTTTTCTCCGGGGATACGAACTTCCACCAATTCATCATACGTCACACCACGTATCCCTTCGACGATAAGCAAGGGGCCTGAAATAGCTTCTGCTGTTTTGTATTCTTTGTGTACCATATTAATTCGTTACTAACGCGCGAATATCGGTTACTGCTCGCTCAATAAAAGATTTGAAATGATCAAGCGACTCAACAGGGAAAGTCTTTAGCGTAGGAATCTCTTTTATGACTGAAAGGGAAGCAAAATTATTAAAATCAAATTTCTCTTGTTGTGCCGCAACGCTTCCTTCTTTGAAGATAGTCATGATTGCTTTAATGATGTAGTACTGTTTTATCAATGGAGTGAAGGCGTCATCGGGGTCAAACGCGTTTTGAAACAAGAAGTCTTCTCGAAGCGCGCGCGCAATTTCTAAGGTGAGTTTCTCCTCATGAGAGAGTGATTCCATTCCGACCAGTTTAACGATCTCAAGCAGTTTTGCTTCCCGTTGCAAGAGTTCCATCGCCTCTTTTCTGATGACAGGGAAGTCGGGAGCTACATTTTTTTTCCAGTAGTCTTCAATATTTGGAACATACAATGAATACGACGTAAGCCAGTTAATGGAAGGGAAGTGTTTTCGATATGCAAGGAGCGCATCGAGACCCCAAAAACATTTCGTAACACGGAGTGTTGATTGAGAGACTGGTTCGGAGAGATCGCCTCCAGGTGGTGATACCGCTCCGATTACGGTAAGTGCTCCGAGTCGATCATCAGTCCCAAGAGTTCGTACTGAACCCGCGCGTTCATAGAATTCAGCGGTACGAGAAGCAAGGTAGGGAGGGTATCCTTCTTCACCAGGCATTTCTTCCATACGTCCTGAAATTTCTCGCATTGCTTCTGCCCATCGTGAGGTGGAGTCTGCCATGAGTGCTACTGAATAACCCATATCCCGGTAATATTCCGCAATAGTAATACCTGTGTACACCGACGCTTCTCGAGCGGCTACGGGCATATTCGATGTATTCGCAATGAGAATAGTGCGTTTCATTAATGCCTCTCCTGAGTTTGGATCAATAAGGTGAGGAAATTCTTTTAACACCTCAGTCATTTCGTTACCGCGCTCTCCACAACCAATATAGACGATTACCTGGGCGTCTGAATATTTTGCTAAGGACTGCTGTGTTACTGTTTTTCCTGATCCGAATGGTCCAGGAATACAACCGGCACCTCCTTTTGCAATCGGGAAGAACATATCAATTGATCGTGTGCCGGTAATTAATGGTTCGGCAGGGAATATTTTTTCTTTCTTTGGTCGGGGTGTTCTAATTGGCCAACGTTGAAGCATGGTAACAGGAATCACCTGATTCTCGGTTTTAATTACCGCAACCGTATCGGTAACCGTGAACGATCCGGCATCGATCTTTTCAATGGTTCCTGAAATTCCCGGTGGAACCATAATCTTGTGGGTAATGAGGGTAGTCTCAGGGACGGTCCCAAGAATATCACCTTCGGTTACAGCCTCACCTTGTTTACGGGTAGGGGTAAATTCCCATTTTTTTACGCGTGATAAGCCTGGGGTCTCAATTCCTCGCGCAATGAAATGGGATTGTGACTCTTCTTCAATGGCTTGAAGGGGTCGCTGAATGCCGTCGTAAATTGCCTCAAGAAGGCCAGGACCGAGTTCTACTGACATAACTCCTCCAGTGCCAAAGACAGGCTCCCCTGGGCCAATACCTCCTGTTTCTTCATATACCTGAACAGAGACAATACCTTTTTTAATTTCAATGATTTCACCCATGAGTCCCATATTCGAGACTTTTACCACCTCGTACATTCGGGGGGCAGTGAGTCCGCGGACTTGTACTACCGGACCGCTAACGCGGGTGATGGTTCCTTGTGATGGTGTTGGGGTATGGGGAGACATAAATAAGTAAACAGTGAATTTTTGATTACGAGGGTATTATACGTATTAACGGTGAATTTTCAACTAAGAGTAAGGTTATCCTAGAATATCTGAGCCCACCGCTTTTTCAGCGAGTGATCGAAGGCGCCGAATGCTCGCATTACCTGATCCTTGAGGTCCTGGAATCGCAATGAGCACTGGATTTCCTTGGTAGAGGTGGTTGATTTCTTCAAGGTGGAGCGATTCAAGCAGCTCTTCAAGTACAACAATGAGCGCAACCGCATTCCTGCTGTTTGAGGTTTTTTGCTGGCGGATATGATCGATCTGGGATACCGCTTCAGCGGTAGTATGCGCTTCGAAAATTTGCGCACCGATTGCGCGAAAAATTCCTATCGTATTCTCCGGTCCGATAACGGCAATATTATACATATAAGGTTCGAAGGATTAATCGTAGCTCAGCTTCTTCCATACCCGCACTCTTCGCGTCAAGAATTCCTCGAATTGTTTGTGCGTTATTCTTTATTACGTGGAAGTATAAAAAAAGCGGAGCAATTGAAAAAGTACGGAAACTCTCTTTTCGTAGAAACTCCATTAGTGCGTCCTCAAATGAACGCTCAATAGGAATCATGTTTTTCGTAGAGCGATATTCTTCAACCGCTTTATTCCAGAGTGAAATATTTCCCATTCTCGTAAAGGCTTCAAGAATTGACTCCTCGGTTTCAAGTAGCCGCTTGGGGATACTCCCTCCGCTAACAAAGAAGTCTTGTGTGGGACGGTTATTGCCGAGTATAAGTAGGCGGAGGGCGTTCTTTAAGTTGAAACCGTCAATAAGAAATGCTTGATATCGTTTAAGAAAGGGTGATGATGATTTTTTTACCTGTTTGGTGAGATAGGAAAAATAATGAGCTTGAGCGCCAAGTGAGATATCAAGCGGTGTTTTTGCTTGTTGCATGGCATCACACGCGCGTTTGAGGTGAGAGGGCAGGCGAGTAAGGGTATCATTCTCAATAACCGCAATGAGTGTTCCGGGTTCAATGGTGCCGGTACGGTAGAGGCGTTCTCCAAACGCGCTGTTTTCTGGGTGCGTGTTTCGTCTGTCTTTTACTATCATCTGCAGATTAAGAAAATCGTATTTTGCCCAAAGAATTTCAAGCATTTCTGGTTCTGGGGCAATAGCGGTGAGAAATTTTTTTGCTTCATCAACACTTGCTTCTACTGCGCTTGCATGGTGCGCACTTTCTTCTCGCGAGAGGTATGGAGCAAGAAAAGTATCATGTAGTGCTCGGTATTGTTCTTCGGTGTCGCGCGCGCCAAGTAATCGTTCGAGCCCAACTGTTGAAAGTAGTGTATTGGTGCGTGCTTTGGCACGGGTTCCTGCGTAGAAATAACTCAACATAACTTAAGAAAAAAGAATATCCGCAACCATTTTTTTATTTCTTCGTGCTAAATCGGAAAGAATGGTTTCGATTGTGAGATCATATTCAAAGGTCTCACTTATCATGCGAAGACCAAAGGGTATGTCTGTTTCAATAATTCGATCGTAGTTGATTCCTGCTTTCTTGAGGGCGCGTAGCGATTCCTCTTTTCGTTTATGGGGGACTTCAATCTCGATACTAACAGAGGTTTTTTCTTTTGGGATTTTTGTTAAGAGTTGCGCTAAGAGCAATTCATACGATTCACTTGAAAGAGAGATAAGTTCTTGTTTTACCTGGCTAAACACTTCTTCAAGCAAGGATTGTTTCAGAGATTCAATTTTAAGACGAACTTCTTGTTTAGCCGTGGTTGAAACTTTGCGCTTGTTTTCCTCAAGGTCGCGGGTAGTTCGCTCTCGGGTGAGCCGTGCTTTCTCATGAAGAGACGCGATCGCTTTTTGTTCAATATGAGAGGATTTTTTAAGCGCGTCACGGATAAGATGCTCACGTTTATCCTGAGCGTCTTTTATAATTTTTTCTTTGAGTTCGTTAATCGGCATAGGCGTTATTACGCCCCGATTAGCGTAAGGAGAATGAAGCTAATGAGGAAACCGAAAATTGCCCATGTTTCAACCATTGCGGCAAAGATCATCGCTCGTGCGGTGAGTGACTCATCTTTTGCAATAGTGGCAATTCCACCTGCTGAAACTCTTCCTTGGAAGATTCCAGACACCAAACCAGCAAAGCCGATAGGGATACCAACCATTAGAAATTGGAGTCCTTCCCAGGTACTAATGAGAACCGCTTCTTCTCCTCCTCCAAGGAGTCCTGCAAAGTTAAGGATAAGAAAAGCTCCTACGAGACCATAGATACCCTGCGATCCGGGGAGTGCTTGCAAGAGAAGTGCTTTTCCAAATAGCTCGGGTTTTTCACCTACTGCGGCAGTGGCAGCCTCACCAGCAAAGCCCATGCCAATTGCGGATCCAATAAATCCAAGTACGGAAGCAAGCGCGGCTCCTGCGAATACAAGTGCGAGACCAAGGGTAATTTCCATAAGATAAAAAAGTTAGTAATGATAAACGCTAGTTATTTAATAAGCTCAATGAAGCGTGTTTTTCGCGTAAAAGGATTGAACGTCCTTCCTGAACCGGTAATAAATTTACCGAAGAATTCGACAAATTGCAAGCGTGCGCTATGAATAAATGCCCCCAGAATATTAATTGCTAAATTAAAGAGATGCCCCACGATTAACACTACCACCATAAGCACGCCACCAACAACAGGGATCATGTCTTTAAGGAGAAAGGCGATCAGATTGACCGCAAAGGCAAGTGCGGACGTCGCAAGACCAAGCGCAAGAATACGAGAGTAGGAGAGTATGTCGGAAAAATAACCGACAATGTCATAGAGGCTCAACACTCCTTTTGATGCCTTTTTGATAATCCCTTTTTCATGACGACCTTGAGAAAGCACGATAAATAATGCCGAAAAGAGGATTCCACCAGTAGCAAGACCGTTTGTTTGGGGAATCAGTGCGAGTTTCTCTAAAATGAACCAAATAAAGGATACGAAGAGAAGAAGCCAAGGTAGTTGATCGAGAATTCCATTAAAAGTATTCTTGTTTTTAATTTCCCGAACAATTTTTAAAGTAAGGCCAAACATGATCTGTAATACTCCAAGGATGAGCGAGAGATAGAGTACCGGAAGGGGATTTTCAACAGGATTAAAAACTTGAAGTCCTTGAAGTGCTTGAGGAAGGCTTTCAAGATCAACTCCAAGATATCCTCCAAAGAGTGCTCCCATTGCGACTGCCGCAATTCCGCCTAAGAACAGCAATTGGATTAATAGACGAGTACCTTTCTTTACGCGATAAAAAAGGAGGAGTGATCCGGTGATAAGCGTGAGTAGGATGCCATATCCAACGTCGGTAAGAGAAAGGCCAAAAAATACAAAGAAAAAGACTGACAAAAATATGGTCGGATCAAGATCGTCTTTCCCCGGAAGCCCATAGAGTCGGGTTACTGATTCAAATGGTGAAATTGTGGGGTGGTTTCTGATTTCAACCGGTGGGGTCTCTCCTGGTTCGGGATCAATAGGTTCAATTGCCGAAAAACGCGAACAGTGGGTAACGCTTTGCTCAAGCGCCTTAAGGTTTCGTTTTGGACACCAGCCCTCAAGGATAGAGATATTATTGAAGACATTTCCTGAATTGGTGAGTAGGGTATGGCGCTCCTTTTTCCAGTGGGTGATATCGGCCATGGTTTTAAGTTCTGGAAGATGTACAAGCTCCGCCTCGATTTTTTTAATAGTTTCTCTTTCTTCTTCCTCGATATGTTTTTGGGCACGATCGATCCTCTCAATTTCTTCTGCGGGCGTACCTCGGCGTCGGGGGAGTGTGAGGGCCTCGAGAGAGAGTGAGTGTAATACTTTTTGTGTTGATGCTTCATCTTCGTTCAGGAAGGTGAGCACGTATTTCTTCTCCGGGTATTCCTCAATATGATAGGTTACCCCTTTTTCATCAAGCAATACATCAAGCTCTCCTAGTACTTCCTCTGGAATCGAAAGGAGGATTGTTTTGGTGTATTTTGATTCGAGACTGGTATGTAAGGAGAGGGGAAGGGATTTCCAGGGCAGAAGAAGAGCTCGCTCGTCCGTAAGTTCTTTATACTTTGTTCTGAGCTGATTAAGGGAGGTTTCGAGGTTTTCAAGATATTCAATTTTTTTCCGATAATCAAATGTGCGCGGAATTGATTCTAGTGACGATTCATTTACAAAAGGATTCTCTCCCTCAAGGATTGTTCTGAGGTTTTGTGTTGAAGGTTTAAATTTCGACAGAAAAATTACGAGGGCATCAAGTCTGCTACTGAGACGGTTAAATTCAAAGCTGGTCGCGTGAGATTCTTCAGTCGAGACTTTTTCAAAGGGGACTTCAGTGAATTCCACGGTTTCTAATTTTTGGACTTCCTCGAGTAAACGGTGTGCGATAGTGCGGTCTACAAAGAGGCGAATTTTCTGCATCGAGAGTACCGCCATATCATTATATTTCTTTGAGTATTTGAGTAACCGCGTGAGGGATACGTGCTCGGGCCTTTCGTTCAAGCGCTTCCTGTTCTTTTTTTCCTTCGATTAAGGTTTCTCGATAGAGCTTTTTAAGCACCTCTTTCTGCTGAGCGATCGTTTCTCGGCGCTCTTCCTCAAGTCGTTGGTTACCCATTGAGAGTATTTCCTGAGCTTTTTCTTCCGCGTGCTCAATAATTCCTGCCGCTTCTTGGGACGCGGTGCTTACTAGCTTCTCGGAATCAGCCTCACTTTCTTTTAGTTCTTCAAAAAAGCTCATATTTTTGAGACTGTACTATAGCACGTCTTCATAGTAGAGTAAATAACGACACGGGGTGTCGTATAGTGGTAGTACATGCCCATGGGGTGGGTAAAGCCCGAGTTCGATTCTCGGCACCCCGATACCGATATTTAGTATGACTTTTATCAGAAAGAAGGAAAATTTTACCTGTAGTGTTTGTGGTACACAGAATAGGGGTGATGGATACACCAATCATTGTGTTGCCTGTTTGGTGAGTCGCCATGTTGACCATGATCCCGGGGATCGTGCGCATACGTGCCAAGGGTTGATGCATCCAATTATGCTTGAAGGGGAAGGTAGAGCTCGAAAAATTGTCCATGAGTGTGAACGGTGCGGGGTAAGAAAACGGGTTCGAATAGGGAAGGGGGACTCCGAAAAAGCCTTGCGCTCCATTACCACCTATCAGCTCTATGGTAAGCCAGAAGCTCAAGAGGAGCTTTTATAAAGCCTTATATTTGACATCAAGTCAATAAAGGAGTTTAGAAAAATACCTATTGACAATCTGTTACGAGGTGATATAATATAAGCATACCAGAGCCGTCTCTGGTTTTTTGTTTGGATCCGTAGTCGGTTCCTTAAAATATGATATTCACTACACTTGCTTCACTCTTTGTGTTGTTGAATTCCACACTTCCTTCAGTCCCTGTTACCGAACATGATACATCTGTTTCTGCTCTTCCGGCAGTTGCAGTAGTAGCAGAACAGCGTACTTCTTATAATGGAAATCTTAAAGAAGATATCCATGCATATTTTGAAGATATCCCTATCATGTCACGAGTTGCATTCTGTGAGTCTTCTTTCCGCCACTTTGATGAGGATGGAAAGGTGCTTCGTGGAATCGTGGACCGTGATGACATCGGTGTCATGCAGATTAATGAACGGTATCACGGAGAGAGCGCTAAGAACCTTGGATACGATCTTCATAGCTTTGAAGACAACCTTGAGTTTGCTCGTCTCTTATATAGCCAATCAGGACTTAAGCCGTGGAATGCATCAGCAAAGTGTTGGAGTCAAGAATCGTAAACAATTACTACTAAATCAAAAGCCCCTCATCGGGGCTTTTGTGTTGGGAGAGAGAAGAGGGGGATCTAGCGGTACCGCTGAATTTAACAAAGGTTCCCTTCAGACATTAAGAAAAGGGGAGAGGTATAGTCCATCTCATATAGTAAATAAATTCAGAATCTTTATTTTTTTTGGATAACAAGTAGTTCCTTGAGAGTAAGTCGCAGATTCTTGACAGGGAAGTAGATAATGTTGCTTCGAGTTGTTTGGTGGCACCTGTGGATAACTTTATATACATGTCGTACAATATATCTTTTCCGACATATACAATATTGAAAAAGGTGTATATTCTCTTCCACCCCCACTTCTCTTCTATAGTGTAAAAATTTATGAGCTAGAGTTTTTCCTTAACTAAAAAGATTAAGTATACGTTCTAAGAACATACCTCCCCATGTGGTGACTATAGAAAAATAATTTTTTATTTCTGCAATCCCTGGCATTATCGCATCTTCGAAAAATTTTTTTATTATTTCTCTCTCTATATTTAAACTAAATAAAATAATGATGCCGATACTTATAAGTATGGCTGTCTTCATCAATCCACGAGTATGAGTCTTTCGTACGCGCATACTATTTATTGATTGATTGCTGGCAAGTACTCGAGTGGATCAAGATAGGCATTCTGTGAGGCGATAGGTATGGAGACCTCCTTGCATGACCTGCTTTGGGTGTACTGTTCAACGGTTACTGCTTGTGAGGCATAGACGCTGAAATGAAGGTGCGGGCCAGTAGAGTATCCAGTCGCGCCACTGTAACCAATGATGTCTCCAATGGTTACTTCGTCTCCTTGTTTGACACTAATCACCGAGAGGTGCGCGTAAAGAGTTGAGAGTCCGTTATGGTGCCGGATAAGAATCCATTTACCATAGGAATAGCATCCGCGCTGCGTGTCGGTATTTCCAACTCCTTCTACCACTCCAGAGAGCGCGCTATGTACGGGAGTTCCGATACTTGCGCGAAAATCTACTCCATTGTGGGTACCTGATACATAGAGGCGCTTTGCGTCTGCCGTGCGCCCAAACATCTGGGTAATAAAGATGTCGGTAAGAGGCCACGCGAGGATTCCTGGTCTTCCCGTGGGGAACTTGCTTGGGTCAAGTTCGAACTTTAATTGCGATTCAAACTGAAATAATTCAAGCTCCGCGGCCTCTTTACGCGCAATTTTTTCTTCAAGAATACGGCGATACTCAGACTCTTTATTTTTGGTCTGAGTTAAGAGTGCTTCTTTTTCCCGAACACTGTATTCTACCGCTTCTCTCTGATCAATCACTGCTTCCCGATGGCTTGTTAGCTCGAGACGAGTCGACTCTTTTGATTGACGTTGGATATCAAGCTCTTTTTTTAGGATACTTAGCGACAAGAGATTGTTTTGGACCTCTTCTTGGAATTGGCGGAGCGTCTCGACTTCATTTAAAAAGTGCGAGAGCCTCTTTTGGGAAAATAAGATTTCAACGATTGATCGATTCCCTGTTTCGTTGATTTTTTGGATTGAGCTTCGGAGCGAATTTTCACTCTCCGTAATTTCCCTCTCTTTAAGCTCAATTTCAAGCCCAAGTTTTTCGATCGAATATGATGCGGATGCAATTTTCTCTTGCGTAAGCTCGATGCTTGTTTGGAGCCGTTTGTGGGACAGGTCAAGTTCTTGCACTGCCTGGTTTAACCCGTCTGCCTCCTGCTCGACTTTTCTAATTGCTGATTTTTGTGCTTCAATTTCTTTTTCAAGTTGCTCAATAAGTGCTCCCCTTTCTTGGATTTTTAGTTTTAGATCATCAATAGCCTGCGCGTTAACAGGAGTATTACTCAGCGGTATGTGCACTACTGAAAGGATCGAAATAATGAGAAGAGGGAGTAGAAGATAATATCGAGTACGAGTACGCATAAGTGTGTATCATGATTCTTTCTCTAAGAGCGCTAACCCCGCGCTAACTCGGTTGAGCACTTCCCTTTTTTCAAGTGTTGACGCAAGAAGGAACGGATCAGGTGAATATTTTTTTCCTGAGAGTGCGACGCGGAGAGGCCAGAGAACCTTTCCTCGCCCTACCTCAGTTGCGTACTCCCAGAGCGCTTCTTTTACTGATTCTTGGGTGAATTTTTTTTCAGGGATGGCTTGGAGTATGTGAGTTGCTTTTTTAAGATGGGTAATTGTCTCTTGTTGATCAAGCTTTCCTTCCTGGAGGAGCATGTGTTTTTCAACATGAGGAGGTGCAAAGAAATAATGGTATTCCCCATCCTGAATTGCCTTACTAAGTTCCTGGAGCGTAGCAACGTCTCTCTCCACTAAAGATGGTAGTATGTCGCACATTTTCTCTAATGAAAAAGAAGGAAGCGCTGGAATACTTTCAGGAAGAAACTCTTTGAGATACCCGAGGCACTCTTCCATGCTTAACGACATGAGGTGTTTGCGGTTTAACCAGTTGAGTTTCTCTATGTCGAAAATCGCGCCACTCTTTTGGACATGCTCAAGATCAAATTGATCAATGAGCGCCTCCATAGAAAATACCTCCTGCTCGGTCCCCGGGTTCCATCCTAAGAGCGCTAGATAGTTAATCACTGCTTGTGGGATATACCCCCTTCCTCGTAGCGTATTGATTGAGCTTGCACTGAATCGTTTTGAGAGTTTTGCTCGATCCGTACCGAGAATAAGAGGGATATGGGCATATAGTGGTCTGGGTGCTTCGAGTGCCTCCTGGATTAAAATTTGGCGTGGAGTGTTTGAAATTCCGTCATCACCTCGAATAATATGGGTGATCCCCATTTCAAAATCATCAATGACCACGGCGAGATGGTAAAGTGGTTCTCGTTTGTTTCTTGCAATCACAAAATCTCCGAGCTCCGTGGTGTCAAACGTAATATCTCCTCGAATAAGATCGTGAAAAGAGATTTCTTTATTGGGGTTTCTAAAACGAACGACCTCAATCTTCCCTTCCCCGTTTTTTGCGGGTTCTTTTGAGAGGTACGCACGATTGTGCTCGAGCAGTGATCCAATATACTTCTCATAGATTTCACCTCTCTCTGATTGAGTATAGGTTTCGTCAGGAGGTATACCGAGCCAATTGAGTTGTTCGTGTATATCCTCTGCAAACTCTTTCTTTGATCGAATTCGGTCGGTATCCTCGAGGCGTAGAATAAATGCACCTCGATGCTTCTGTGCAAACAGGAAGTTAAAAAGTGCCGTTCGAGCTCCTCCCACATGAAGGTTTCCGGTTGGGCTTGGGGCAAAGCGAACACGTGGTGTCTGATTTGGCACTTTTTCCATACGCCCTACATTATAGCATGGTTATAATACGCCCGTAGATCCTGTCGAGCGCTTATGTATTGTGTGAAAGCGCGATATGGAGAAGCTCTTGAGCAATAATTCCTCCCGCATCAGGGTGATAGAATTTGCCCGCAGTTTGAGTGAGGGCGTGGTATTTTTCTGGATTTTTTAAAATCCGGTCAACTCCAGCAGATAAAATATGTGACGAGAGGTTTTTCTCTTCAATCACCGATGCGCCAGTATATTCAGCATAAATAAAAGCGTTTTTTCTTTGGTGGTCTCCGTTTGAATCAGTAATAGGAATAATGATAGCAGGTTTATTCCATGAAGAGATTTCGGCAAGTGTGGTAGCGCCTGCCCGAGAGATTACTAAGGATGCTTCTGCGCCCGCGTCACTCATCTCTTCAGTCGAAAGGTATGGGGTTGGGTGATAGGAATCCTTCTCTGATTCACTTGATTCTAAAAAGAAAGAAGCGTTCTGTAGTGTTTTCTCATAGTTTAATTTTCCAGTTTGGTGAATGATACGGTAATTTTGGATTAAGAGTGGTAATGCTTCCACCACAGTATTGTTTATTGTTTCAGAACCTTGGGACCCTCCAAGTATCAAAATGGTTTGCTTTGGTTCTGTGGGAGCGCGATTCGGTTTTCTGATTTCTCGCCGAAGTGGTATGCCGGTAAGGGCAACCTTGTCTCGAGGAAAGAATTGAGCCGTATCAGCAAAAGAAATTGCAATACGTTGCGCGAATTTACCCGCCCACTTATTCATCCTTCCTGGAAATGCATCAGATTCATGAATAACCACAGGGATGCGCAAGAGGCGCGCCGCAAAGATAGTTGGGAAACTCCCATACCCTCCTTTTCCAAACACGACATCCGGATAGATTTTAAAAAGTATCACAAGCGCTTTTATAATTCCGAGAAGTGTATGCGCGATATCGGTGATATTTTTAAATGAAAAATAACGCCGTATTTTTCCAGCTGGGATTTTTATAAAGCTGATACGGTTTGTAAATAAAAGTTTTTGCTGATATGGAGAAGGGCTTAAAAAATAAAGTTCTGGTTCAATAAGTTGTGCTGATCGAGCCTCTTCTCGTATTGCTTCAGCGACCGCAATTAAGGGATAGAAATGCCCTCCTGATCCTCCTCCGGTGAGTACAATTTTCATAATGATCCAAGTGGTTTACTTCTTTGAGATTTTGAAACGTTAAGTATGATCCCTGCTCCCGCGAGTGTGGTAAGTAGCGCGGTTCCTCCTTGGCTTACAAAGAGAAGCGGCATGCCGGTAAGTGGAAAAATGCCAAGCATTGAAGCGATGTTAATAAACGATTGTGACACTATCAGTATAGCAATCCCTACAACCATGAGTCCACCAAACATATCTGGAGCCCTGCTTGCAATAGAGAGCCCACGTAAGCCGATGAGTACAAAGAGCCCGATAATCACCAACGAACCGATAAATCCGAATTCTTCTGCGGCTACCGCGAAAATGGAATCTCCGACTGGTTCGGGAAGAAAGTTAAACTTTTGAACTCCTTGTCCAAATCCCCTACCCCACAAACCTCCAGAACCGATCGCAATAAGCGACTGCTGAATTTGATACCCTGAGCCGTGTGGATCTGCTTCAGGATTAAGGAAGGTCGAGAAACGATCGAGAATATAAGGTTTTGAGATAAGAAGAACGCCACTCGCGATGATTCCGATGAGGAGGATGATTGCTATATCTCGCATGCGAGCTCCGGCAGTTAAAAACATTCCGAGCGCGGCAAACGATATGATTAAGAGAGTTCCCACATCTGGTTGGAGCGCGAGCATTCCCCCTACTATGGCCAAGAGAATCACGATAGGGAGTAATCCAAAAGACATCTTTTGAATCTTTTCTCGTATACCTGAAAGCCATGCCGCAAGATAAATCACAAATCCAAATTTGAGAAACTCGGCTGGCTGAAAGGTAAATCCGAATATTCCAACCCACCGCTGTGCCCCATTATGTTCGATACCAATCCCGGGTATGAATACGAGTCCGGTAAGCATGAGCGCGCCTAGAAAAATGTAAAATGCGTGCTTTCGCCAAAATCGATAGGGTATGTTGGAAGTGATAATGAGCGCAATGGCCCCAAGTATAAGGCCAATGAAAGTCTGTCGAAGAAGAATTGATGAAAAGGATGCTCCATCACGGGCATGGAGTCCCATAGATGCTGAAATAAAAATTAAGAATCCAGCAAAAAGAATCGTGATAATGCAAATCAGGAATGGTTTGTCAACCGTACTTTTTCTTCGCATGTCTTCTTATCCAATAAGCGCGATAATGAGTCCAACCATAGCGAAAATAACCGTAAGAATCCAAAATCGCATGGTAACTTTATAACCCGGCCATCCTAAGGCTTCAAAGTGGTGATGGATTGGGGCGATGAGAAACAGCTTCCTTCCAAGGAATTTCTTTGAAGCAATTTGCAAAATGACTGAAAATGAAACTGCAAAAAGCGGGAACGCAATAATCGGCAACACCGCCACCTGTTCAGTAAGGAATGCGACTACGGTAAGGCTTGTGGTGAGGCCAAGCACGCCGGTCTCTGACATATAGAATCGTGCCGGTGGAATATTAAACCAGAGGAATGCGAGTATTCCTCCTACCACTACCGCGCAGAATGCCGCAAGGTCAATTTGGTTCTGAAAGAAAGAGATTACCCCATAGGCTGAAAAAATAATCGCCATGACCCCTCCTGCAAGGCCGTCAATGCCATCAATCACTCCTCCCGAAAATACCGCAATCATAATCAATACAAAAGTAGGTATAAATAACCAACCAAGCGCGAGTGGGCCTGAAAAAGGAATGATGATTGATGCCACCTCAAGCTTATCAAAGAACCACCATGCACCAATAAGACCAATGATTCCAACAACGAGAATCCTAATGCTTAATGGAATTCCTCCCGCGATGTATCCGCCTTTACCGCCAACGGTAAGGAAGTCATCGATAAGCCCCAGTATTGAGGCGCTGATAAGGGTAAAGAGCGGAAGCCAGGTTTGGTTTCGACTCAGGAAATCGAGCTTGCTTGTAATTTCTCCCGGAAAGAAAAATGAAATAATCCAAATACAAGCAATCGTCAATATCACACTTCCCCAAATAACGATTCCGCCCATACGAGGGGTATTTACCTCTTTATCTTTATGGAGTTTATTGAAAAGCGGAGTCTCTCCTCCGCCGAGTGCCTGTGTACGCGCTTTCTTTTTCCACATTTTGTGGGCGTAGAGATAGTGCGTAATGATAGGGGTAATCGCAACACCAATGGTAAACGAAATGGTTAAAGGAAAAAATACCTTAACTACATCAATGATCATCATAGTGTGTTATCTCTCTCAAGAATTTGATCCTCGTACGCAAGATACTCAAGGGCAGCCCATACCAGTTTCTCCACATCTTTAAAGCGGTCTTCATACGTTGAGCCAAGTGCCACTACCACGATGGGGTGTCCAATACCCGCGTCAAATATAACCGCGAGATTTCCTCCCGCAAGCGCGGTAAAACCGGTTTTTGAACCCAAGAGCCCAGGAATCTGGTTTACCGATTCATTCGTATTCGTCAATTCATGGGAGAGTTCACTTAATGAGGTGATCGTGAGGTTTTGATAGCGGGTCGCATCGAGAATGTAGGGATAATGTTCTAAAATATAGGAGAATAGCATTCCTACATCTCGAGCAGATCCATAGGCGCCAGAGAGCGTATCCGTAACATCAAGCCCCGATTCATTGATGAAGTAGGTTTGCGTTAAACCAAGTTCTTTTGCAACCGTATTCATTGCATCGATAAAGTGAATGGTGCTCGAAGTGGCGGTAGTCCTGTTTTCCGGTTTCTTGGTGATAAACGCGCTACCCACGGACGCGATCGCCGACGCGCCGTCGTTTGAGGAAGTAACAAGCGTATAATCAAGCAAATCTTTTACATCCCATTCTTCGTGCATATAAAGCCCTGTGTCTCCCTCCGCGCGTAGGTCGTCGGCTGATATCGTGATGGTGTTGTAGAGCGGAATTTTTTCAGCAGCCACCAGCGCGGTCATTGCTTTGGTTATGGATGCGAGTGGGACTTGCAGTTCTGCATTATGCGCGTAAAGAACCTTCTGCTCTCTCACGTCGTAGACATAGGAAGCGTTAGCCATAAGCTCAAGGGATTCAAAGGGGTTTGCAAGTTGCGGTTTTTCATTTCCCGCGTCTGGTTTTTGTGCCTGACCTACTGGTTTGGTGTTTGGAGTAAATGCGGGAATGAAAGAGAGCGTAATGATTGCCCCCATGAGGAGTGAGATCGCAAAAAATTGTCGTTGTGTTTCTGTGGTCATATATTGTTTATCGTGGTGCTTCTTGACCCTCCTCTTCTTGGTGTTGAATGCGCTCGATCTCATTTTTGATATTTTCAAACTGAGGGAGCGCTTCTCTTGACTCTACGCCCAAGAATGAAAGCAGTTCAATGGTTGCCTGATAAAGAAAACCTCGTTGGTCATGTGGATTGTTAATTTTCTCAATTAAACCTCGAATCAAAAGATTGCGAAGAATAAACGATGAGTTGACTCCGCGGATATAATCGATTTGCGATCGGGTAACAGGGCCCTGGTAGAGAATAATTGAAAGTGTTTCGAGCCCAGCACGGCCAATATCTTTTTCCAGTTCTTCTTTAGTAAGCTTCTCTATAATACCAGAAACAAGGGGTGCTGTGGCAAGCGAAACAGATTCGTTGTTCTCGATAAGCCGTATTCCCCGCTCCTGAAGTTCTTTACGCAGTGTTTCAAGAGCTTCTTTTATTTCACTAGTATTGCTCGAGAGAATTTCTGCAAGCTCGGAGATCTTCATTGGTTCCCCCTTCCAAAACAATACCCCTTCAATTTTTGCAATGAGCGTATGCATGTCTTTTAATAACGCGGAGTTTGAACCTCCTTGCTTTCAATGTGGATATCATCAAAATCTCGATGTTGGGTAACGAGAATTATTCCTCTTTTGACCAATTCAAGCATTGCGAGGAAGCTTACGATCACGGTCTTTTTGTCGGATTCGTGGTGTGATTTCGAAAAATCTCGAAACGTGAGTTGCATCTGTTGTTGCATTTTTTCTCCCAATCGAGTAATCATTTCCTCAAGACTGATTACTTTCTCTACCACTGTCTTTGGGAGGGTTTCCTTTTTAGGGATACGAGAAAGAAGCATCTTTATTGCCCCTTCAAGGGTCTCTTGAGTAATATCATTTCCTGGAGTGAAGTATATGTCTTGCTGAGAGAGAATTCTCTGCCGTGGGAATAGTACTGAGGTTCCAAATTTTGATTTAATCTCTCGAGAGACATCCCTGATGCACTGATAGATCGCAAGGCGTTGCTCGAGATCTTTAATGTCAGTTTGCTCTTCTTCCGTAAGAGAGAGCGTGGGAAGCAGTGATTTTGATTTAATGAGGAGGAGCGTTGAAGCAATAAGAATAAACTGCGCAGTATCCGCAGTAGGAAAATCATTGTGTGTTTCGATATAGGTAATAAAATCATCCGTCACTTGGGCAAGGGAAACATCATTAATGAGCAAACGCCGTTTCTCGATCAAGTTTAAGAGGAGCTCAAGTGGCCCTTCGAAGACGGATGTTTTTACGGTGTACGTTTGCATAATTACGAATGAAGTAAGGTGTCAATACGATGTATATCACGTGGAAAAAGAGACGCCTCTTTTACGTTTTCGATTCCGAGTAAGCGCGCCGTGAGGCGCTCCAAACCAGTGCCGAATCCTCCATGTGGAGGCATGCCGTATTTAAATGCCTGAAGGTAGAATGAGAATTTCTGAGGATCAAGTTTTTTCTTTTCCATCGACCTGAGTAGTTGCTCATAATCATGGATCCGCTGCCCACCAGTAGTGATTTCAAGCCCTCGGAAAAGTAAATCAAAACCTCCCGCGTATCCAGGATCATGAGGATCTTCATAGGTATACATCGGCCGTTTTGACAACGGGAAATGGGTAATAAAGATAAAATCCGAATTTAATTTTTCTTTTGCGTAGGTGCCAATCCAGCGCTCATGCTGAGGTTCGAGATCGGGTTCATTGCTGATGTTTTGCCCAGTTTCTTTTTCGATCAATGCTTGTGCTTCGCGCAGTTTCATTTGAGGAATTTGCTTCGGAATATCGGGGAGTGTTGCGTTAAGGAGTTTGAGTTCGCGCGCGACGTGTTTTTCTAAATAGGTATTGAGGTGGTGTAAGAATTGGGTTTTGATGTTTGTGATATCCGTGTAGTCACTGATAAAACCCATCTCTGCGTCGAGGCTGGTGTACTCATTGAGATGCCTACTGGTACTGTGGAGTTCAGCACGGTAGACATTACCAATCGCGAATACTCGCTCATACACGCCGACCATAATCTGTTTATAGAACTGCGGGCTTTGCGCGAGGCTCGCCTGATAGCCAAAATATTCTGTTTTGAAAGTCTGTGCTCCACCTTCTGCGTCTTCCCCAATGATTTTTGGCGCTTGTATTTCAGTAAAGAGATTGTGATTAAAAAACTCACGAAATGCTTGCACGATCGTAGCCTGAATTTTAAAAATAGCCCGAGGGCGTTCAGCCCGTAAGGTAAATGGAAGATGGTCGAGGTATGTTTCTATACCGACATCAGCGCCTCGCTCGAATGGCAACTCCTGGGCTTTTGATAGGATGGTGATTTCTTCTGCTTCAAGCTCGAGAGTGCCATTCTGCTCACCTTCTTTAACCATCGCTCTCGGGCGCTCATGAACGGTCCCGAGTACTTGCACGCTCCACTCGGGGCGAATTGTTTGTGCTATCTGATGTACTTCTGGATGTGAAGGAAGGATAACGACTTGGAGTTTCCCCGTGAGATCTCGTATTTCAAAAAAGATGAGTTTCCCGTGGTCCCGTCGAATGTTAATTGAGCCCATAATGAGCACCTTCTTTTCAATGTGATTTTCTAAATCAGTGAGTAGTATTCGTTCCATAGAAATATATTAAGCTAATGTAACCCCAATCTTTTTTCGGATAATAGACATGGTCTTTTCTGCTTGTATTTGAGCTTTTTGAGCGCCTTTATTGAGTATGTCTTCTACTGCCCTCTTTTCTTTTTCGAGCTCACTTCGGCGCGTTCGAAGCGGAGCAATAAATTTTTCAATGTGCGCTATAAGCATTTCTTTTGATTCATGGTATCCAATATCCCCTTCTTGGTATCGCTTTCGGAGTTCATCGAGTGTTTCGGGTGGGAGGAATAGCTTGTGGAGCGAGAAAATAGTACATGTTTCAGGATCTTTAGGCTCAGTTTTCCCTTTTGAGTCAGTAGGAATACTCATAACACCTTTTTCTATTTCTTCTGGCGAAGCGAAAAGCGGAATCGTGTTTTGGTAGCTCTTACTCATTTTCCGTCCGTCAGTCCCTGGCACGGTTTTTACGTTATCGAGAATAACTGGCTCAGGAACTGAGAATGTTTCTCCAAATGTTCGATTAAACTCGAGCGTGGTATTTCGTGCAATCTCGATATGTTGTTTCTGATCGCTTCCCACGGGAACATGGTCCGCGTTATAAAGCAGAATATCTGCGGCCATCAAAATGGGATAGGTAAACGTGCCGACATTAATCTCCTTATTTTTTTCTTTCGCGTCTTTGTATGCGTGCGCCCGCATCAAATACGGCATGGTAGTAATACAACTAAAAATCCATGCCAGCTCAGCGTGTTGAGAAACACTCGATTGTTTAAAAATCGTAGCCTGTGTTGGATCAATGCCGACCGCCAGATAATCGAGAGTGATGTCAATAATATTTTTTCTTAGTTCACTCGGGTCATGGAGGGTGGTGAGGGCATGGTAATCCGCAATGAAGATAAAAGTCTCGTAGCGTTTTTGAAGGTCCACGAGTTGCTTAATCGCACCAAAATAATTCCCAATATGTATTCGCCCGGTTGGTTTTATACCCGAAAGAAGCCTTTCCCTTTTCATGCTAAAAAGCATAGCAAAATTGGGCTAAAGTGGAAAGTGGGACTGTGGGTGGATTATGGAATTCCTCCATCTGATTATAAAATCACAAGGTCGGTCACATCCCTTTTAAGTTTTTCGTGGTGTAATTTAATTTATCTTGGTTTATCATAATTTCGTTATCCGTTTTCTATATTGTGAGTCTTCCTATCGAATCCCCATCAGTAAGGATGACAGATAAGAAGAAAACCACCAGTTCATCGGGTGGTTTTTGTCTTTTTGAATATTTATAACAAGAAAAAGGCGATAAATAAAAATATTAAAATGAATGTAACTAATTTTATGAAATTAAACAAACATTGTTTCTTTCTATAAATCATACAGAGCTCATTTCCTTCGCGAACCATTTTCTGTGTAAATTTACCCTTTTTATTATGAAATATATCAATAAAAGTTTCAAGGAACACGAGCCTTTTTCTGAGGTTATACCGGTGAGAATCAAGGAATACCAAATCATTTGGAACAATGTCTCTAATCACCAATACGGGCGTTGGTGTCCGAAGGGGATACCAATTCTCATTATGTAAGCTCGGCGCTTGACTTGTCGGATAAAGAGCTCCTAACATGAGTGCGTGTTGAACACAGTACTCCTTATTATTGAATTGTAGTTCTAGCAACTTCTCAATATCAAATTGTTTAGGAAACAGGATAATAATGGCTCCAAAATCGTCATTATCTTTTCGTGAAGAGATATAAAATTCAACACATTCTGTAATCAGTCTTGTACAATCCTGCATCGTGGCGTCCTCGGCAATTGCGGTAAAAAAGATACGTCGCTTCTTTAATGCCGCATGTACAAAAGGGCAAACTTTTCCTTCCCGAAAAGGATGGTCTGCACAGAGAAATTGCTGTACATACGGTAACACTTCTTTGTACAATGACGTCACGGAATCAGACGTATATTCCTGACCAAAAGTTTCAACTGTCCAGAAATTTGATACTGGATCATGTTTCATAGTTATCCTTTCTCGTGATATGTTAAAGAGCCGTCTCTTTTTTTGTTAAAATCCCCTGAACATATGCAGGCATATGTTCAGGGGATTAACATGTAAGATTGGTTATTTATATTTAAGTACTATAAGTACTACCATTTCCAACCTACGTTATGTGATTGACCCACGCAGAACCAAGAAAAAAATCGTTTGAAAAAATTTTTCTTGCGCCAGTATCGGTCGGTAAGAACATCGTCTTGTTTGTGTGGGGTAACAAATATGACAGATTTTGGATCAGCGAATTCTGATGGCATTAATTTATCCTCCGGGTTCATATATTTTCGCTCCATCTCGTCTCTCACAGACTACGCATTTACATTATCTGTCTGTAAAGATACCAAACAAAATAAAGACTTTTTTAAATGCTAATTCTATGATAGACTCTAATCTGTATCCTGTCAATAGAAACATTAGGTACACTTTTTACAGGATCTTTTTATATTTAAAAATGTTTTATGACAAATTTGGAAAAAGCAAGACATAATGTTCTGAGAGAAAATCCGGATTTACCCATGACGCTTAGGTTTGAAGTTTCCCCATCGGAAACCGTTAACAGACTTTTATCAGTTGTGGATCTTACCCTAGATGACGAAATTAATAACAAAGAGAAAAATATAATTGGTCAAATATACAACCAAATTCTTGTAAAATTACGAGAATATAGATTTCCTAACATTACAATTATACGCGGAAACCCTATAGTTAGTGTCGAAGATAATTTTGATAACCTTTTGTTTTCTCCCGGAAATCCGGGCAGATCATCAACATATACGCGCTATACTGATGAAGATCATGTATTGAGAACTCATACTTCCGCACTTGTGCCGAGTACATTCAGAAAATTGCAAAATAAGCAGAACCCAATGACATTTGTTTTTCCGGGGTTAGTGTATAGGCGCGATGTAATAGACCCCAAGCATCTAGACGTGTTTCATCAACTTGATGTATGGACTTTACAAGAAAATAAAACGTACGGCACCGCTAATAGAAAGGATTTACTAAGATTGGCAAAGGCTATATTTGAAGCCGCTTGTCCGGGCGCCACAATGATAGTATATGAAGCACAACACCCGTACACTATTGATGGTATTGAGGTATATGCGGAAGTAGAAGGACAAAAAATAGAAGTTCTTGAAGCGGGGCTTGCTCATCCTGGGGTCTTAAAAAAAGCAGGCATTGATCCACAGCAATACTCAGGACTTGCACTCGGTATGGGGATTGAAAGACTAATCATGGCAAGAAAAGTTTTGCCGGATATTAGGTTAATTCGTTCAGCTGATCCGCGCATTGTTAAACAAATGACCAATATGGAGAAGTTTGTTTCGGTGTCCAATCAGCCAGCTATGACCAGGGACATGTCTTATTGTGTTGACAGAAATGATACTGAGGAAGATATTTGTGAAGCAATTAAGGATGCATTTGGAGAAAATAGAGACCTTCTAGAGCAAGTAGAAGTATTAGAAAGAACGCCTTTTCAGGAGTTAAATTCAGCAGCAAGAAACAGGTTAGGAGCAAATGAAAATCAAGATAATATTTTGGTGAGAATCACTTTACGTCACCCTGACAAATCACTTACCAAAGAACAGGCTGCGATATTGTATACTGAGGTGTATCCCAAAATCCATCAAGGAACAACGGAAGGATATCGAGTTAAATAACAAAATTGGGCTAAAGTGGAAAGTGGAGATTGGGAGAGCTTCAAACTACTCTGTCGTTTGGAGTTCTACAATGAAAGAAGAACCTTTCCCTTCCCCTTCCGATTCAGCCCATACTTTACCTTTATGTGCCTCAACAAGTTGGCGCGCAACATAGAGTCCGAGCCCTGTTCCAAGTACATTTACCTTGTTTGCGTTATATGCCCTGCTGAATTTTTCAAATAACACGGCAATCGTTTCTTTAGACATGCCAATTCCTGTGTCTTTGATCGTAACACGGATTTTCTGCCCCATTCGCTTGATAGTTACTACCACTTCCCCATGAGGAGTGTATTTAATTGCATTATCAATCAGATTACCAATCACTTGCTTCATCTTTCCCATATCAGCATGTACAAAAAACCTCGATGCTTCAGGTGGGTTAAAGTAGATTTTAATCCCTGCCCGCTTTGCGGTTGGATCGCTCTCTTTTATCACTTCATCGATAAGCTCTTTCATATCAAAGCGAGAAAAATGAAATTTCATTGTTCCTTGTTCAATACGAGATACGTCCAAAAAATCATTAACCACAAACGTGAGAGAGTTTGCTGATTGGAAAATACGATTGATAGCTTCCCGTATTTTTTCTTGAGCTATTTCTCCAAACGAGCCCTCGAGGAGGAGCGAAGAATAGCCCTTGATAGCGGTAAGCGGTGCCCTAATCTGATGTGTTGCAATGGATATGAATTCTGATTTTTGCTTATCCAATTCCCGCAATTTGCTATTGGTAGTTTTCAAATCATCTGCCAAAGACTCAATCTTCTCTCTTGAGTCTACTTCTCGATAGACCCCCTTTATGAGTAAATAACTAAAGATTGTGATTGCGATAAGAATCAAAGCCTTTATTAAGATGTTTGTTGGTGATTCTTCAATAAATATTTCAACAAAAAGTACGGTGATAATAATAATTGAAAAAAGCTCTGTAACAAGAACTTTTATATTAAATAAATGGTATTTTAAAATAGCGATAAAAATAGCAGAAACTAGAATTACTGAAAATAGAGGACCAACCCATGTGAATTCAAAAATTTTAAATACTGGCAAAATTAAATTTGTAAAGAGTGCCAAAGAAGAAGAGATTATTAATCCTATAGAGATTAATCTGATCTGATCTTTTGATTTTTGAGATGCGTTTTCGTGTTGTTTTAAAAGTAGAAGATAAGCACCAAAGAAATAAAATATTACTAAAAGCTGATACAAGGGATATCCATTTTTTAGTTCATAGGTAGCAGTGGTTGCCTCCATCGGAGGAGCAATGATTGAGTCAGTTAGGAATAGGAAAAATAACATTACACAAAATGGTATAAGTACAGAAAAATAAAATAATCTTCCGGAGAATATTTTATTAGGGAAAATATTAGAAAATAAGAAAACAATTAATCCTGTAAATAACGCTGTCGAGTGTGTCCATGCCAGCCATTCAATGTCTAAAAGATAGCTTCTAGAGTAAAACCCTACAATGCTTACACACCAACCAGCCACTCCTAGAGATAAAAAACCGAACAAAATATTGAAAGAATTTCTCAGCCCACGTGAGAGAATGATAACAGAAAGTATTATGTTTATAACAACAGTTATAAGTAGTAGTGGTATGATGATTTCTTGCATAAAATTATTTTAAAGCAGTGTTTAGAACAGCTTGCTTGGCGTAAAGATATTCAGGTTTGGAAATCTTCTGAAACCCAGCTGATCTTAAGAGTGACTCTTGTTTTTGCGCACTTAGAAAGGCGTAATTTTTATTCCTGTTTTCTTTTCTTATAAGATAATTGTAATAAAAAATTCTTATAGTAGGAAGAAGTAGTCGTGTTACCTGAATAATAGTTTTTAGGGTTCCATGTTTTTTTCTCATCTTTTTTAAATGTTCCAGATATATTTTTTTAGGAGAAAATCCGTCTTGTATATTACTAAGAATGATTTTTCCCTTTGGGCGTAAGATTCTGTAGAATTCCAACAAAACCATTTTCTGTTTCTCGGAGGAGATTGTGTAAAGTGTATTGTTTGAAATGATTTTATCAAAAGAATTGTCTTTAAAAGGAAGTCTCTTTGTTAAGTCACCTAAAATAATTACTGCTTCAGGGTCTTTTTGTTGGTGTAGACGAGTTCCTTGGGGGGAAAAATCAAAAGAGGTGACTTTTGCACGAGTTTCTCTTAATCTAACAGAGAGATTCCCTGTTCCTGATCCTGCATCTAAAATAAGTTCTCCTTCTTTTGGATCGGCAACGTTTGTTATTTTTTCTATTAATTCCGAATACGGAATAAGATTATTTAATAAATCGTAATCTTGAAAATATTTTTCCCAAAATTTTTCAGTTAACATAAAAGTTCATCCTTACTTAATAACTCCAAGCATTCTTAAGAAATGGGTATAAGGGTTTGATTTCAATCGAAATTCCCTTCCAGAGTTTTCTTTCTCAAAGATCAACTTATTGTCTGTAACTTTTGATAAATATTTTTTATATTCTTGGGTTAGAAAGTAGAATGGGGCGACTGTGTCTGTTGGTTGATAGAAATATTTACTAAGTTTTGCATTTTTGGGATACAAAAGTGCGTAATTATTTATAGGATGAAGAGGAAATTTTAACTTTTCCATTTTTGTCTCTAGACTATTTTTTAGAAAGAAATAACCTCCCTGTATATTATTTTCCTCGCTGTATTTCATCAGAGAATCAAGAATAAATAACATTGTTAAGTTTCGAGGTAGGAATTCACCAATTTCCTCATGTGTGGGTTTTATGACAAACCTACTTAATTCAGCGATTGACCCACTTTTTTTTAGTTCTTTTATTTGATCCGGTTCGTCAAATTTAAAAAATTTTTCAGTTGGTAATGGGTTTGTTTTAATCAAACGAATTGTTCCAAAAATTTTTTTATTAACACAGGCTATGAAATAAATACAAGAACCGTCTTCATCAAAAGAGTCTTTCTCAGATTCGTCTGGAAAATCTTTCTGATCAATATATTCTTTTTTTAAATAGATTTGATATCTTAACCTATGGACACTTTCCTGCTCTTGTTTTTGGTCTGCTATTCCGAAGGTTAGGATATGCTCTTTGTTTTTTATTTCTAAGGTTAATGATGTGCTGACTTTCATCTATATATTTTAGTGTTATTACACAGACTTTGTCTCTTTGAGAGAATAAACCGCGTTCATAATTTTTTCTGCAATTTTGTGTAGGGCTTCAACGGATTGGTTACTATCTTCAGTGAATTCCATTTTTTTACCAAAAGAAACAATGGTCTTTTTTTTACCAGAATTTTTTTCTCTCGTGTGGTGAATGTGAACAGGTATGACAGGTGTCTTTGTGTACGTTGCTAGAAACGCAACACCTCCGTGCACAATGGTTGCCCTTTCTGCTTCTGGTTTATTAAATTTCCCTTCAGGAAAGATACATAAATTATAACCCAATTTAAGAATTTGAATATGGTCTTGAAGCGACCATTTATAATCTTTCTTTCCAGGGTGTGTCGCGTATCCGCCAACAACCTCAAAGAATTTTCCACCATAAAAATAAGATCGGATGCCAAATCTTTCTGATGATTGGTAATTTTTTTTCGGAAGCGCGACAAAATAAAATGGAGAGAAACGAGAAAAGATCGGGAGTGCCGCTCGAATAAGGATCGGGTCAAGTTCAGTCGTATGATTGGCAGCAAAAATCGCATTGGACCTCATCTCCGAGAGGTTTTCCATCCCCTTTACTTGAAAGCCTCGAGTAAGTGAGATGACTATTTTAGTGGAGATGAAAAAAAAGGGCTGAAGGAGTAAAGGCATCCAGTATAAAATTTTTTTCATAATGTTACTTTCCTATTTTATACCACGTCTCTCACATCCTGAACAGTTCTGGTGCAATATTTAGACACCGGAGGCAACTATTTTTTTAACCATTTTCTTTGGCCATATGAATTTTTTTTACCTCTTGTATATCCCACTGTGTTCATTTTTACCGTATGGTTCAAATTTTAACACAAATTGGAACTGTTAAATCTTTTGGTGAGACGGGAACTGAAAATAAAACCCTCGTCTTTCTATTTGAAACGTACTCTTTATTTGTTTTCTTTTTGAAATCTGAACCAGAGACAATATGTATATATCCATCTTTAAATTTCGAAGGACCATTAATAAATCCAAGAGAGATCGAAAGTTTAATTGGTCGAGATTTGGGAGTATGCACTGAAGCTCCTCCGGACTCTCGAATATCCAAGATTGCCAGAAAGATTGCGTAATTAGGGTCATCTGTTGCGTATACGAGATTCAGTGATTCCTTCTTCCCGTCTTGATCTACGGATGTATTTGGTTCCAACATAGTAAGCATGTTCGTCGATCCGTGAAAGAGGATGGTGCTCGATACAAATTTAGGTAATATGCAATTGTTTTTTTCGCAAAAAACATAGAATCTCTGAAGATGTCTCTTTTGTTGAATATGGAAAAGAAACTCAACCGTGCTTGAAAGTTTATTTTGTTTTTTGAAATCCTGTAATAAATTTTTGGAGATTAACGTGTTGTTTTGCATAGAGAATATAATATCAGGAAACGAAGACCCTAAAAAGAGAAGGGAAAGCATTTTGCTTTCCCTTCTGTGATTTTAATATGTACTCTTCTGACTAGGTTTTACCGTATTTCCCCCAACCTTTGTCCCACCCTTTCTGCCAGTTCATAAGATTAGCAGATCGCGGCTCAGAGATTTTTATGTTACTGTCACGTTCTTGTTCTAGATCATAAGCCCTTTGGGAGAGCTCCTCGAGACTTTCTTTTTGTCTCGCAATTCGTTCCTCCAGTATTTTTTTTTCATAAACGGTTCTTTTGATTAGGTATTTTTTGATTCGAGTTCCTGAAGAATGCGCACCAGTATTCATTGATAAGTGTTGCATTGGTTTGAATAGCGTGTTGTACAAGACCTTTTTCACGCAAATCTTCAAATGGAATAATGAGTTTCTTGAGATATGCCAGACCGCAAGCCAAGGGTTCCCCGGCATGCCATATGAGCTCAACACCATTGTCAAGCATGCCTATATCTTGAGCAATCCTTTCTGCTATGTGTAGTGACATTCTCCGATTTTTATCTCGATCTGGGAGGTAACAGTAACTACAGTTAAGATTGCAGAGTTGAGTTGGCTGCATGACTAGCCGTTCAATAGAAAATTTAATGTTCACAACAACATCCTTTATGTTAGGAGACTCAAATAACAGATTATTTTAGTTTGTCAATTGATGCATACAAAATCGTTCTGACATAATAATAGTATATATAGAAAAACCAGTCAATAGTTTGTGGTTTAGATTATTCTAATGTGTTAGAATGAGAATTATTTATTTTAAGAAGTGTATACGATATGGAATCAGAGAAAAAAGAGAGTTCATTATCAGTGCCTATCGCAATTATTGTTTCAGGGATTATTATTGCGGGTGCGGTGTTTTTGACCCGAAACCCGATTGCCTCTGAATTAACGGGCGCGAATGTGGGCCAAGCAGTTCCTCCGGTTGATGTTCCCGCAATTTCGAGTGATGATCACATTCTAGGTAATCCAGATGCTCCACTCGTATTTATCGAATATTCTGATACCGAGTGTCCTTTCTGTAAAGATTTCCATGCCACCATGCTTGAAATCATGGATGAATTTGGTCCTACAGGAGAAGTAGCTTGGGTATATCGACATTTTCCGCTTGATGAGCTTCATCCAAGGGCTTCACGCGAAGCGGCAGCAACTGAGTGTGCTCGAGAACTTGGAGGTGCGAGTGCTTTTTGGGAGTTCACGAACAAGCTTTTTGAAATGAAGCCGGTTGAAACGGCAGGATTTGCGCATCTTACTGATCTTGCGGGAGAAGTTGGTGTTGGCGGAGTGGCGTTTGAAACCTGTCTTTCAAGTGGAAAATATGATGCTCAAATTGAGGAAAGTCGCGCTGAAGCAGAAAGAGCAGGCGGGCAAGGAACTCCATTTACCGTTATCCGTACCGCGGAAGATGATTTTCCGCTCGGTGGCGCCTATCCATATGAGACCGTTCGTGAAATTGTGGTGTCTTACCTTGAACAACAAAGAACACAAGGAGAGGCTCCCGCAGTTGTTGAATAGTCTTTTTATTTAAGATGCTCGCTCAATTTGCAGAACTCGCAATGGCGATTTGTGCAGTGGGTGTTCCAGAATGAAAGCGTGTAGATATTCTCTACAATATCTTGCAATTCTCTTTTGAAGGTCGCCACTTGATCCACCGTAATATCAAAAGACTCCTTGCGGTATCGGCCTTTCGCATCAGGCTCAACGAAATCAATTTCTCCGGTGGTCATGTTAAAACTTCTTCCCGGAAGACTATCGAGTAATAGTTTGTAGAACAACAGTTGTCGAAATATTCCCCCATCTGATGTTTTAGTCTTACCTAAGATTACATTACGGCTCTTTGGTGTCCCTGTTTTGTAATCAACCACTGTCACGTGGTTCATCTCATCGTGTTCAATTTTGTCGATCTTTCCCCTAAGCGGAAGCTCTCTTTTCCCTCCTGGAGCTTTAAAAGAGAGAGTTACCCCATTGACGGTAAATTCATTAAGGATGTTTCGGCTCCAGTGTAGGTGGTACTGCGCTAGATACCCACCGAGTGAGTGTTTCCCTCGTTTCCGATAAGCTCGCATTTCGTTTTGGGTGAGGTATGTGTTTGAAAGATGTTTTTGAAATTGAGAAAGGAGATAGTTTTTTGGAGTCGATCTTTTTTGTTGATAGGCATCAAAAAAATCACGTAATGCTGAATGTATTGCTGTTCCGTATTGTTGGTGCGGTGTCTGAAATCGAGGAATACGCAATAGGTTAGTAAAAAAATACTCCCACGGACATCGCAGAAAATTATTGATTGCGGTAACCGAAATACCTTGTTCAATGAATTGCTTCTGCAAAAATAGACGTTCCGCTTCTTCTATTTCCTTGGGCTTCCTTTTGCTCTGCGGAGGTTCTCCTAATTCTTTCTGATCCCCTTCTTCCCGGTATGAGGTCGGAATTTCATCAAGAAAGATTGATGGGAGCAGGAGGCGCCCGTCAGCTGATTGCTCTGCGTGAGTAATGGTTACGGATTCTTCTGCTCTGGTAAGCGCGACGAAGAATAGGCGTCGCTCATCGTAGAGATCCTCATCATCTGTCTTTTCTGCTGAACCATATATAGGTAACTCGAAAAATGATTGTTTGCGTTGGTTACCCCATGTTCCATCAACGAGGTTTGTAATAATGACATGTTTGAATTCAAGCCCTTTTGATTTGTGTGCGGTAAGGAGATGAACTCGTCCCACCCCATTTTCTACTGACCGTGATTTTAATGAAAGATTGTGAGAGATCGCACCTTCAATATAGTTTAGGAAATCCTTGAGTGTATATGAATGATTCTGCACCGAGATATTTTTTGCATAAGAAAGCAGGGAGTGCATGAGTGCTATTTTCTCAAACTTCTTTTCATGGGTAAGTAGTTTCGTAATAAACCCTGAATCGTAAGCAATATGTTCAATGGTATCGGTAACCCCGTTATTTTTTGCATGACGATGCCACCTTTTAAGTTTCTGGTAAGTTTCGGTAAGCTGTGAGGGTCTAATAAAGGAACTGTATTGAGGGGAGACATGGTGTAATTGTTGGTAAAGACTCTTTTGTCCACCTTTTTTAGGGCGTAGTAGTTCGTAGATATCTAATTGTTCTAGGTCTAGAAAATCAAAAAATAATATCTTAGAAAGATAGCTGTCTTCTCCAAAGTATTCTATTGCTCGTAGAAGATCTAAAAATTTTTGAATGTCCGTATCCTTGAGGAGTTCGTAATCTCGGTGCGCGTAGGTGTCTATTTGATACCGGTTTAGAGTTCGCTCAATTTCATCAAGCTCCCGGTTGTTTCGATAGATTATTGCAATCTGAGAAGGAGAAACTCCGTTCTTGAGCATACCCTGAATCTGTTCCACGGTATATGCCAATTCTTCATCGTGTGAAGCGAGCTTCGTGGTGGTAATCTTTCTTCCTTTTTGATGTTTATACGAACGTAGAGAGATATACGGCGTTCCGTCTTTTTTATTATTGTGTTGGATAACTGCATGTGATGCGTCGAGTATTGTCTGAGTAGATCGATAGTTTTTCTCAAGAATGATTATTCTCTCTTGGGGGAATCGATTCATAAAGAAAAGGAAATTTTTTAAAGATGCCCCTTGGAAACGGAAGATCGCCTGTTTTTCATCCCCTACGATAAAAAGGTTTGGTGATTCGTGGAAATTCGTTAAAAGTTCGAGGAGTTCATTTTGAGCTCGGTTTGCATCTTGATGTTCATCCGCAAGCACGTACTGGAACGTCTCCTGGAGTTCGAGAGAAATCTCCCGATTTTTTCGAAGCAGGCGCACTACCTCAATAATCATGTCCTCGTAATCATACCAGTGTTTTTCTTCTAGCTGTGTTTGATAGAGTGAATAGATACGAGCTAATTCTCTACTCGCTTCTATTCTTCGAAGCACTCGAGCAAATTGCGCTCGAATTTTCCCTTTAAATGCACCGGTATCGTGGTGTAATTGAGGATTATGTTTTATAGCATCCCTTTTTTTGTTTAATAACTTTTTAAATTGTGGTGGATCAATATCCTCTCTTTTTAATTCTTGTATTGCTTTAAGGATAGGTTTTACGTAGTACCTTGGGTTTCCGGGTGGACGAAGGTTCGTATCTTTAAGCGTGCTGAGGCACTGTTCAATAATGCTGATTTGATCTATTTCAGTAATGTGATGGGCGCCAATAATGCGCTTGAAGGCATGTGGAAACCTGCGGATAATCTCATTTGAAAAACTGTGGAATGTATGAATGTTGATCCGGTATGCAGTCGGGCCGATGTAGGTAAGGAGTTTCTCTCTCATTGAGTGAACTCCTGACTCAGTAAAGGTCAAGGCAAGAATGTTCCCCGGTTGTGTGTCGGTCCTCTTTAGAATCTCTACGATTCGGAGCGTAAGGATGGTAGTCTTCCCTGTTCCTGGGCCCGCAATAACCATCACAGGACCCTCAATAGTATCTACTGCTTCCTTTTGTTTTTTATCTAGTTGCTGATACGCTTTTTCAAATTTTTCTCTACTCATATCGAGTAGCAGGAGGTTAATAGTTTTTCAGTTGATTTGATTCTTCGTGTTGCCGAATTTTCTCGTGAGCCTTCGCTTCAATCTGTCGGATTCTTTCTCGAGTCACCCCGAACTCTTTCCCTACTTCTTCCAATGTGTGGGTGATTCCGTCATGCAATCCATTTCGCATTTCAAGAATACGTCGTTCTTTCGGGGAAAGATCATCAAGAATATTTCGAATTTGATCAGCAAGAATACGCCGTGAGGATTCCTGGTCTGGAGAAAGAATTTTATCATCAGGGATAAAGTCTTTGAGTGTTGATTTACCGTCATCACCATCATCCCCTACGGGGCTCTCGAGAGAGACCGTGTCCTGATTTATTTTTTCAATGGTATGTATTTTTTCCACATCTACTCCCATTTCGACCGCGATCTCTTCAGGTAGTGGGTCTCGGCCAAGATCCTGGCTTAATCGTCGTACCACCTGCTTATATTTTGCGATCGTCTCCACCATGTGTACTGGTATGCGGATGGTTCTTGATTGATCGGCGAGCGCTCGTGTGATTGCTTGTCTGATCCACCATGTCGCATAGGTTGAAAATTTATATCCTTTTGTCCAATCAAATTTATCAACTGCTTTAAACAGTCCTAGGTTTCCTTCTTGGATTAGATCAAGAAGGGTGAGGTCTGGACTTCGTCCAACATATTTCTTTGCAATTGAGACCACCAGTCGCAAGTTTGCTCGCGCCAGGAGGTTTGTTGCTTCAGTATCTCCCGCAATAATTCGCTGTGCCAACTCTCTTTCTTGTGCCGCGTTGAGGAGCGGGTATTGGCCAATCCCTTTTAGATACATTTGGATTGAGTCGTAATGATTATCACCGCCACTGTAGAGATATTTATTATTCCCTTCTGGACTGAGAGTATCAAGTTCGAGCATATTACCTCCTTCAAGCACATCAACGCCAGCAGTATTAAGTTTCTCGTAAATCTCCTCGAGGAAAATAATATCTTCTTCAATATGTGGAAATTCTTTTAAAATTTCATCATACGTGACAAACCCACGTTCTTTTCCTTTAGTAAGAAGTCGATTGAGCCGAGCTTCTCGATCGGATGCAGATTTCTTTCTTTTTGATGTTTTTGACGCTCGAGGACTTTTCTTCGACGCTATTTTCTTGGTCGATTTTTTTTGTTTTGAGTTTTGTTTTTTTGTAGTCCTCGATGTTCGGCTCGCTTTCTTCTTTTTTGATGATGATGTTGAGACTTTTTTCTTTGCAGTCGATTTTTTTGTTGATTTAGATTTTGGCATAGAGATAGTGCTATTTTTGTTAGGCTTTTTTATTTTTTAAGTGGTGTTAGCGAGAGAATACCAGGCATTTTTTTGAGCCTGATCTGAAAGGTTATATTATATCATGTCAGGTAGCATGTAAATATTTTTGAGAAGAGAGCTGTTCTGCCGCATGATGGTATGCTTTAAGCGCTTCAGTAATCCTCTCTTCATCACCCGAGTGCTCAGCTTGGCGCAGTGCAACCGCGGCCTGCTCTTTTTCTCTAAGTAACACCTCTTTTTTCAACTCAAAAAGCAAGTCTTCCATTTCTTTCTCAAATTGTTCGGGGTCTTTGAGGCGGAGTTTTGCTTCAATTTGTGCCCGTGGAGTATCAATTTTTAATGCGCTAATTCTTTCAAATTCATCTTCTTGGGTAATTTTCTTCAACATATCCTCCATTCGTTTTCTGTCGAATATTTTTTGGGGGAGATATTCTGCGATATGCATGAGTCTTCCGATTTGCCTTTCGACACGCTCTTTTCTTGTTCGTGATTCTTTTGTTCTCTCTTGATTTTTTGCTCCCTCGGAGTGAGGAAGTGCTCGGGATTGAGACTCTTCGTAGTCACGCAATTCTTTTTCAAAGGTGGAGAGATTAAGGTCAAGTTTTCGAACAATATCTCGCATAAACTCTTCTTGCACCATTCGATGAGGTATTTCCGCGACCAAGGGAATCAATCGTGCCCCGACTTCTTTTATTTGCTCATGTCGGTTATCAGCATAACGCTGAACCACTTTATCAAGAAAAAAATGAATGATTGGTTTTGGCTTTGAAAGGAGTGCTTCCCATTGCGATGGGTCGGCTTTGATGATGGACGCGGGATCATTTCCGTTTGGTAAATCGCATACTAAAACATCAAAACCTTCTCGAAGCGCGCGAGCTCCGTTTGAAAAGAGTGAACGCTCTCCCGCGCCATCTGCGTCAAGCGCGAAATATATTTTTTGAGCTAAACGTTTAAGTATTTTGAATTGAGGATCGCTTAGGGCTGTTCCTGAGAGCGCAATCGTATTTTGCGTACCTGCTTGATGTGCCAATACCATATCGAGTTGTCCTTCTACGATGATTACCTCCTTGGTGTTTCGGATCGCTTGTTTCGCTTTGTCGTATCCATAAAGCGCATGTGACTTGTTGAAGAGAGGAGTCTCGGGGCTATTGATATATTTTGCTGATGCCGCGCTGTCTTTTGCGTCTGGCAATATTCTGCCAGAAAACGCGATGGTTCTCCCCGACGCGTCACAGATAGGAAACATGATTCTCTCACGAAATGTATCGTAGAAACCTCGCTGGCCTGATTTGCTTAATCCAACATGGAGAATATCTTGAGCTCGATGTTTTCTTTTTTGAGTGAGCCATTCATAGAGAGACTGCCACGAGGCAGGCGCAAAACCGATACGAAATTTTTTAGCGACTTCCTCCGTTACTCCCCGCTCTAGAAGATAGGCGCGCGCTCGGTCTGATTTGGTAAGAAGGAAGGCGTAGAAGCGTGTTGCATCCTCCATAATGTCAAAGAGTGTCTCTTGGTTATCTCGGTTCTGGTATTGATTGGTGAGTGTGATTCCTGCGCGTTCCGCGAGCATCCGAAGGGACCCCTTGAAATCAATACCTTCCATCTCTTGAATAAAGGTAAAGATATCACCTCCTTTTTGAGTAGAAAAACAGTAGTAGACATTCTCTTCAGGAGAGACAAAGAAAGACGGTGTTTTTTCTTGCGAGAATGGGGATATGCCTTTATAGTTTTTTCCAGCTTTTTTAAGCGAAACGTAATCTGAGACCACGTCGACAATGCTAACCGCTTGTTTTATTCGGTCGATGTCATTCATGTGTCGTGATGACGAGAATAACTAATTTTCCGCGTGCTTGCTGTGATTGTGTTCGGAAGATTCAAAGTCGCGAACCGTTTGCACCATTTCATGTTTGGGGCTTCCGTGATATCCGGTTCCTGCGGGAATAAGGCGTCCGATAATGACGTTCTCCATAAGTCCTTTGAGTTGGTCAATACTCCCTCGAATCGCCGCGTTTATCAATACCTTAGTGGTGTGTTGGAAGGATGCCGCGGAGAGGAAGCTTGATCGGGTCAATGATACTTCTGAGATTCCAAGCACTAAGAGGTCTCCTTTTGCTTCTTCTCCGCCAGATTCTTTGGCCATTCGATTCTTTTCTTGGAGTTCTCCAAATTCGACAATATCACCAACTGAGAGATCGGTATCACCCGGATCAGTAACCTTTCGTCGGGAAAACATCTGGCGTACGATAACCTCAATGTGTTTTCGAGACATCGCTCCTCCTTGAAGTTCGTAAATCTTGCTAATTTCTTGAATGATATAGTTTTGCGCTTTCTCAATACCTGCGTACTTAAAGAGGTCTTGGATATCCGCTGATCCGTCAGTTAAGAGATCTCCCCGTTTAACGGTATCTCCTTCTTTTACGGTAGTAATTCTCCTAAAGTGCACCTGGTATTCAGCAGGTTTTTTTATCTTGCTTCCTGCTTCAGGACTTACGACAATCACTTTTTCTTTTCCTTCGTCCTTGATTTCAGAGACGATACCATCGATCGTGGCAATGACTGCTGGGTTTCTTGGGAGTCGGCGTTCAAACACTTCTTCAACACGAGGCAGACCCGCGGTAATATCTCCACCTACCGTTGCGGTACCTCCTGAATGGAACGTACGCATAGTAAGCTGCGTTCCTGGTTCCCCAATAGCTTGTGCCGCAATAGTTCCAACCGCTTCTCCAACATCAACCACTTCGTTATTTCCAAGGTCTTGTCCATAACAGGTTTGGCAGATTCCCCGGAGTGTTTCGCATGAGAGCGGTGTACGCACTCGAACCGAATCAACCCCCGCATTCTCAATTGTTTTTGAGTCTTGTTTGGTAATGAAGTGTCCCTTCTTGAATAATTTATTACCTTGAGCGTCTTTAATTTCTTCCGCAAGGAATCGTCCTCGGATTGCTTTTGCGAGAGAAAGTTCCATACCTGAAATATTTTCTTTCCTGATGAGTGTCGACTGCTTAGTACCGCAATCTTTTTCGGAAATGATTGCGTCTTGCGCAACAACGAAAAGACGACGTGTTAAGTAACCTGCTTTCGCGGTGTTAAGTGCGGTATCCGCGAGACCTTTTCGCGATCCGTGAGTAGTGGTGAAGTATTCAATAGGAGTAAGACCTTCTTTTGAGGATGAAATTACTGGATACTCAATGACGTTTCCTGAGGTACTCGCAATAAGTCCCTTCATTCCCGCCATTTGGGTAATATTTCCAATGGTACCTCTTGCACCTGAGGTAATCATGTCGAAGACCGAACCATTTGGATCTAGGGTTCCGGGAAGCATCTTCTCTACCTGATCTTTAGCAGAAAGCCAAATTTCAATATTTTTTCGATAACGCTCTTCTTCAGAAAGGAGTCCTTCGTTGTACTGTGCAAAAATTTCTTCAGAACGTGTTCGTGCGGCGCTGATTACTTCTCCTTTCTTCTCAGGTACTTTAATATCATCAATACCCCATGTGATTCCGGATCGGGTAATATAGTGGAAACCGAATGATTTGATTTTATCAAGGATTGGAGGAACCGCGTCAATGCCGTAACGGTTAATTAAGTCATCAACCAATGCTGACATCCCTTCCTTGTTGATTTCTTTATTGAGGAAGGGGTAATCATTTGGAAGCACGCTGTTGAAAAGAAGGCGTCCAACGGTTGTTTCAAAAACATTCCCTTCAAACTCTTTGTACTTTTCATTATTTGTTGGTAATACTTTAATCACCGCACGAAAACCAACAACGCCAAAATCGTATGCCGTAATCGCGTTATTTGGTGATGGGAAAATCTTTCCTTCGCCAATCTCTCCAGGGACGAGTTTGGTCATCCAGTAACAGCCGAGCACAATATCAAGTTTCGCAGAGACAATTGCCTCGCCATTACCCGGCCCTAAAAGATTTTTATTCGATGCCATGATCTCTTGCGCTTCTTTCTGCGCGGCACGAGAAAGGGGCACGTGCACAGCCATTTGGTCGCCATCGAAATCCGCATTAAACGCGGTACAGATCAATGGGTGTACTTGTATCGCATTCCCTTCGATTAAGAGTGGCTTGAACGCTTGGATACCAAGACGGTGAAGTGTAGGGGCTCGGTTGAGCAGTACGTGCTTGTCTTTTATGACTTCTTCAAGTATTTCCCATACTTCTTCACGACCCTCATCAATTAAACGTCCCGCGCCACGAATGTTGTACGCAAGCTGTCGTTTCAAGAGTTCCGCAATAATGAATGGTCTAAACAATTCTAGTGCCATGTGTTTTGGAAGGCCACATTCATTAAGTTTTAATTCTGGGCCTACCACAATCACTGATCGTCCAGAATAGTCAACGCGCTTACCCAGAAGGTTCTGACGAAGAATACCTGGCTTTCCTTTGAGATTATCGGAGAGTGATTTAAGCGGTCGACGTTGCGCTTGACTGATTGCCGAGAATGGCGCATTTCCGTGTCGAATTGAGTTATCAATGAGAGCATCAACTGCTTCTTGGAGAATTCTTTTTTCGTTTCGCAAAATAACATCAGGTGCGTTGATTTCAAGCAGTTTTTTCAAACGATTATTTCGGTTTATCACTCGACGATAAAGGTCGTTTACGTCTGAAGTAGCATGGCGACCACCAACAAGCGCTACCATAGGCCGAAGGCCAGGAGGAATCACTGGTATGGTGTTCAGAAACATCCACTCAGGTCGAATTTGCGCGTTTATCATGCCTGAAATTAACGAGAGTCTTTTGTTGAGACGAACACGGTCTACCGCGTTTGCCTTTTCAAGCGCAACGATAATTTTTTCTTTGAGATTCTCTAAATCAATCTTTTTAAGGAGATCAAAAATAGCTTCACCTCCGATGCCCGCTTCAAACATGGTGCCAAACTTCACTGAAAAACGGTGATAGGTTACCTCATCAAAAATAGCACCATCTCGAATACTCCCAACTTCTTTTTTGGTATGAAGCATGAGCTCTTTGAGTTTTTCCCGAGAACGTTCGTCATTGAGGTTCTTTGATTTGGTTCGGTATTCGTTGTCGATTTCCTTGAGGATTCGGTTTTTCTCACTCTCAACTACTTTGGTAACAATGTAGCCAGCAAAATAAATCACCCGCTCAAGATCAGAGACATTAATACCGAGCAGTAAACCAATTCGTGAAGGAATACCGCGAAGAAACCAAATGTGTGCTACAGGCGTTGCAAGCTCGATATGCCCCATTCGTTCTCGACGAACAATTGATCGAGTAATCTCTACACCACATTTTTCACACACAATACCTCGATAGCGAATACCGCGATATTTTCCACAATAACATTCAAAATCTTTTTCTGGTCCAAAGATTTTTTCATCAAAGAGCCCGCCTTTCTCACTTCGCTGAGTACGATAATTGATCGTTTCTGGTTTAACTACTTCCCCAAAAGACCATTCTTTAATACGTTCTGGAGAGGCAAGCTTAAGCGTGAGCATATTAAACTCTTCTTGAGCCACGTTTTTTGATTTTTTATGTGTTGATGTTTCCATACGTATATGTTTAATTCTTTTGAGTAAAATCTTCTTTCGTCAACTGCACATCAAGCGCTAAGCCACGCAAATTGTTCAATAAGATATTGAAGGATGCAGGGGTACGAGGCTCTTCGATTGGAGCGCCTTTAACGATTGAGTCAAATGCTTGTGATCGGCCTACAATATCATCCGATTTAATCGTAAGGATTTCGCGTAAAGTGTGGGCGGCACCATAACCAAGCAATGCCCAGACTTCCATTTCTCCAAATCGTTGTCCTCCATTCTGTGCCTTTCCTCCAAGTGGCTGTTGGGTGATGAGCGAATAAGGGCCAATTGATCGCATGTGGATCTTATCTTCAACCATGTGGTGCAATTTCAGGATGTACATGTATCCAATTGCGCTTTTTTGTTCAAAAGGAACCCCCGTTCTTCCGTCTAGGAGTTGGACCTTTCCGTCTTCTGGAAATCCCGCTTTCTTTAACTCCTCTTTTATTTCCTCATCAGTTGCACCCGCAAACGGAGGCACGATCGCCTGGTAATTAAGGGTGTGAGCCGCAAGACCCAAGTGCATTTCAAGAATTTGCCCGAGGTTCATTCGAGAAGGAACACCAAGCGGAGTAAGGATCACGTCGATAGGAGTTCCGTCTGCCATATACGGCATATCTTCTTCTGGAAGGATTTTTGAAATAACGCCCTTGTTTCCGTGTCGCCCGGCGAGTTTGTCACCGACTGAGATATTTCGGAGTTGAGCAACCGTGATGTAGATGCGCTTTATGACTCCTGAATCAAGCGAGTCTCCGTGTTCACGGGAGAATATTTTTACCCCAATCACGCGTCCTTCTTTTCCGTTTGGCATGCGAAGTGACGTGTCTTTAACATCACGAGCTTTTTCACCGAAAATAGAGCGCAATAGGCGTTCTTCCGGAGTAAGTTGTGTTTCCCCTTTTGGAGTAATTTTTCCTACTAAAATATCTCCGGCACGTACTTCGGATCCAATGCGCACGACACCCTCTTCATCCAAGTTCTTGAGTTTTAACTCGCCAATATTCGGAATATCGTGTGTGGTTACTTCAGGGCCAAGTTTGGTATCATGCACATCAACACTAAACTCATCGATATGGATGTTTGCAAATTTGTTATTTTTAACTAATCGATCTGAAATGATGATCGCATCTTCGTAGTTAGACCCTGACCATGACATAAAGGCAACCAACACATTCTGACCAAGCGCTATTTCACCTCGATCGCTTGAAGACGTATCGGCAATAACTGTTCCCTTCTTTACCTTGTCATTGAGCGACACAATAGGTCGCTGGTGGAAAGAAGTAAAACCGTTTGTCCTGGTAAAGGTAACCATAGGGTAGTGTACTTCTTTACCCTTGGTATTTTTTATACTAATTCCTCGGGCATCAACTTTAGAGACAGTCCCTTCTTCTGTAGCAACAATGACACGTCCCGTATCAATAGCCGCGTCAGCCTCTATCCCTGTTGCAACGAGTGGTTTTTCTGGGATAAGACATGGTGTGGCCTGTTTTTGCATGTTTGAACCCATGAGCGCGCGGTTCGCATCATCATGATTCAAGAAAGGAATCATTGATGTTGCGACTGAAAATGCCTGATTAGGAGCGACATCAATGAAATCAACCTCATTCTTTGATACGAATGCGCGGTCTCCCTTTGTTCGAACTTCAACCTGATCCTCAAGGATTTTTCCGTTCCCATCTCGTTCAATCGCTGAGTGCGCAATTGCGTACTGCTCTTCTTCCAAAGCATTTAAATAGACAATTTCATTGGTGATATTTCCTGATTTAACTCGAGCATACGGCGTTTCAATAATTCCGAAATCATTAATGCGCGCGTAGATAGAGAGGTGAAGGATAAGCCCGATGTTCGGACCTTCAGGAGTGTGAGTAGGACACACTCGACCGTAGTGAGAAGGGTGTACGTCGCGCACCTCAATTCCCGCCCGTTCTCTCTCAAGACCTCCCGGACCAAGAGCAGAAAATGTTCGGAGGTGTTCAACCTCTGCCAAGATATTTTCTTGGTTCATGAATTGCGAGAGTTGGTTCGTGGTGAAGAATTCTTTAATACGCGCTTGAAGCGGACGAGGGTTTATAAACTGAACCGGAAGCGTTGCGTCGACATCGATCGTAGACATTCGGTCTTGAATGTTTCGCTTCATATGAGACATTCCTACTCGGAATTTCTGCTGCATCATCTCTCCCATATAGCGAACTCGGCGTGATCCCAAGTGATCAATGTCATCAGGCATTGATTTTGGATCTTTAGCCAGTACCGTAATATGTTTAATAATACTCAATACATCCTCAAGAGAAATAGTGCGGCGTTCGAGCTCTTCTTTTTCAAGACTTTTCTCAAACCGTTTGTTAAAGCGAAAACGTCCTACATTAGAAAGGTCATAACGTTCCGGACCAAGAATCGACTGAATGAACTCTTTCGCGTTTTCAGGAGTTGCCAAATCTCCGTCACGAAGGCGCTTGTGAATCTCTACGTATGCGTCACTCACGGTCTTTGCGGGATCTTTCGCGAGAGTTTCTTTAAGAACTGTAGCCACCTCTTCATCTTTTTTGCCCAATGCAAGAATTGCCTCATCGGTTTCAGCGCCGAGGACTCTTAAAAGTGAAGTGATAGGAAACTTTCGTTTTCGGTCGATTCGAACATGCAGTGTCGCGTCGGTATCTGATTCAATTTCAATCCACGCTCCTCGCGAAGGGATAATTTTTGCTCCAAAACAGCGTTTTCCTCGAAGTTCCTGCAAGGTAAAGGAAACACCAAATGAGCGGATAAGTTGCGGCACAATCACGCGCTCTACCCCGTTGATGATAAAGGTGCCATGCGGAGTCATGAGTGGAAAATCAGCTAAAAAGATTTTCTGGCTCTTTCGGGTACCTCGAGTTTTATTGTAAAGAGATATCTCCGCTTTTAACGGAATTTCATAGGTAAGCTTATTTGCTTTCGCGTAATGTTCATCGTATTTGGGCTCATCAAGCTCAAAATTTTTAAAAGAAAGTTCAAATTTTTTCCCCGCATAGTCAGTAATAGGAGAAAATTCTTTGAAGATTTCACCGAGCCCTGTTTTTAAGAGGAGTTCGAAAGATTTTGTTTGGTTTTCAACCAAATCTGGAAGCGCGGTCAATGGCGGTTTAAAGTGTTTGAAATACTTTTTTTCTGTTTTTATCATAAATTTAAGTTTTAAATTAAATGATGCAATTTTGCCCAAACACAGAGAAAAAATGCCTTTTTAGCGAAGAGGCATTTTCTGGAGGCGTTTAGTTAGCATTGCTGCAACAACATTATGATTTATTAAAAAAGACACTAACGCCTGCGTTATTCCACCACAACTCAATCTTTCCCCAGACGGGGGAAAGTATACACGTCAGTAAATAATTGTCAAGATATACCTGTGGATAATGGATAACAAAGGTTCTTTTATTTTCTACTTTTTTTATGTTTTATGCGCCAGGATTCGATATCCTTATGATTTCCAGAACGAAGTATTTTAGGGACTCGGTACTTTTTTCCTTCAAAGACGAGTGTCTCAGGCCTGGTATATACGTCAGCTGAGGCAGTGCGATTCTCCTCAAGCGAAAGAGGATTTCCTAATACGCCAGGTATTTGGCGAACTATTGCATCGACAATTACAAGTGAGGGTACCTCACCGCCGGTAAGCGTGTACGGGCCAATAGAGATTTCTTGCGCGCGCAGTGCTTTACGGACTCGCGCGTCAATGCCTTCATAATGCCCCGCGATTAAAATAATATGAGAGTGTAATTTTGCAAATTTCTTGGCGTGAGTTCGATTGAACTCAATACCTTGTGGCGCGGTAATGAGCACTTTTGCTTTTGAATATTTTTTCTTTATTTTCTTGACCACACTAAGGATGGGCCCTGCTTTTAATACCATCCCAGGGCCTCCACCATAGGGCTTATCATCCGCTTTCCGATGTATATCAGTAGTGAAATCACGTGGGTTGTATACTACCACTCGAATTTTTTTCTGTTTTTGGGCACGCAAAAGCATTGAGGTAGTAAGATACGGAGTCACAACCTCTGGGAATAGCGTAATAATATGAAAAGTAATCATATTCAAATAAAAAATCTGTAGTATGTTTATACCACAGATTTTCTATTTTGTCATTTTATGGAGATACGCTAGATTTTGAGGTCATCCATTGCTTCATCAACACTCTTGCTTGCATGAGAAGTGCTTGCATGGCGTGTTCCTCCTGCAGGCTCATTGATCTTGAGGTTAACTCGAGCGTTATTCTTCATACCTACTACTCGTAGCAAGGTGCGGATTGCTTTTGCGGTATTTCCTGAACGCCCAATGATTTTTCCCATGTCCTCAGGATTTACATCAAGCGTGATCAAGACTCCCATTTCATCGACAACACGATTAATCTTTACTTCGTCCGGGTGGTCAACAAGTGACTTTACCACATACTCAAGAAACACACTGTCCTGTTCTTTTTCCATGATTTGCGTAGAATTACACTAAGAAATAAATCGGACACAGACATTGACCTTTTCTGCCGTTCCGTAACTATATACTATAACGACCAAGAAAGATCAGTCAATAATTTATTGGGGATTCTCTACTGGCTTCTCTTCCTTTTTTACTTCTTCTTTTTGCTCACTTTCTGTAGCAGATGCGTCCTCCGTTTTAGGCGCTTCTGCTTCAGTAGCAGGGGCACTGTCATTCTTTTCTTCTTCAGCACCCTCTTTCTTTATAGGGGTTTTTCTTGGTAGCACGTTTTTCTTTTTTCCAGAAATAACTTTTTCACTTACTAAGATATTATGAAGCGTATCTGATGTTTGGGCTCCTTTTTCGATTAGTGACAAGATTCGCTCTTTATTGAGTGTTTGTTTTCCACTACGCGCATCGTAGGAACCAAGAACTTCGAGAAATTTTCCGCTCTTTGGGCCGTTGTGTGAGTCAGTTAAAACCACCCGAAATGAAGGGTCGTGCTTTCTTCCAACACGTTGTAGTCTGATTTTTAGCATGCGGACATAGTAGCAGAATACTTGTTATCGGTCAATAAATGCCGTATTGTCTTAATTATGAAGAGAAAGCGTACATCAAAGCCAAACTCACGGGTTGTTACGGGTACTATCTGGATCAGTCGTCGTGGGGTTGGCTTCTTAAAAGATCCACAGGGTGGAGAGGATATTCTCATTGAGCGAGATATGCTTACCACCGCATTTCCGGGAGACGAGGTGCGAGTGGCATTGCTTCCCCATCGTGATGGAAAACGGGGTGAGGTACTCGAGGTGCTTCGTCGGGCGCGGACCTCATTTGTCGGAACCTTAGTAAAAAAGGAAGGAGGGATCGTTCTCATCCCTGATAATCAAAAAATACAGACACACTTTATTCTTGAGCCTTTGGGAAATCAGGCTGAGGTAGGCGATAAAGTATTTATTCGTTTTATTTCTTGGAAAGAAAATGCCCGCTACCCTCTTGGAAAAATAGAAGGAGTTTTAGGAAAATCAGGAGAACATAATACAGAAATGAACTCAATCCTACTGGATCGTGGATTTAAGGCGGAGTTTTCATCTGAAGTAGAAAAAGAAGCCAGTCGTATCGTGGAGAAAGAAGATAGAGAAGAGATGAATCAGAGGCGAGACTTTCGAGATGTACCCACATTTACCATTGATCCGGAGAATGCCAAAGATTTTGATGATGCGCTTTCTTTTCGAAAAATAGCAGAAGATCGATTTGAGCTCGGCGTACATATTGCGGATGTGTCGCACTATGTCTCTCCTGAATCCCTCCTTGATCAAGAAGCCCGAGAGCGAGGGTTTAGCGTGTACTTAGTTGACCGCACCATCCCTATGCTTCCAGAAGCACTGTCGAATAATCTCGCGAGTCTTTCCCCTAACGAAGAAAAACGAGCCTTTTCAGCAGTGTTTGAAATAGGAATAAATGGAGAGGTATATAATGAGTGGTTTGGTAAAACTCGTATTATTTCAAGAAAGAGGTTTACCTACGAGGAAGCGCAAGAGGTTATTAATAACCATGAAGGGTCTCATGCGAATGAACTGATGCTTCTAACAAAGATCACGAGCGCCTTGCGAAAGAAGCGTTTCTTCGAAGGTGCTATTAATTTTCAAGAGAATGATATTTCAATATCACTCGATGCTTCAGGTAAACCCGTCGATATTAAACGAAAACCTCATCTCGGTACTCACGAACTTATTGAGGAATGCATGCTTCTTGCAAATCGGCGCGTTGCGCATTTCTTCTTTCATCATGTACAAAGAAAGACAAAAGAGAAGTCGCTCCCGCCCCCCTTTATTTACCGAATCCACGATGAACCTGATTATGAAAAATTAACCGTGCTTTTTGAATTCCTTAAAACGCTCAATCTTCCTCTTCCAAAATTCAACAAGCGTGTGAGTGCAAAAGAGATAAATGCCGTATTGCAGGCTATTGAAGGGCACGCCACTGAATCTTTGGTAAAAAATGCCACGGTTCGGTCGATGGCAAAAGCCCTTTATACCACTAAAAATATTGGTCATTTTGGGCTTGCGTTTAAATATTACACGCACTTCACCTCCCCTATTCGACGGTACCCCGATCTTTTGGTACATCGACTTCTCTTCTCCGCGCTTCAAGGGAAACCTATTGGAGCAGACGAAATCGATGCGTATGAGGGGTATGCTCGTGAAGCATCAGGGAAAGAAGTTCGAGCCGCGGACGCTGAGCGGGCCTCAATCAAATACAAACAAGTGGAATATATGGAGGCTAAAAAGGGTGAGATATTTAACGGGATCATCTCTGGAGTTACTGAATGGGGACTTTATGTTGAAGAAAAAGAAAGTCGATCTGAGGGGATGGTGCATATCAGCACCTTGCCGGGCAATGATTTCTACCATTTTAATGAAAAGACTTACAGTCTGGTTGGAGAAAAAAGCAAGCGCACCTTTACCTTAGGAGACGAGGTTCGAGTATCAGTTGTAGGAACCGATTTGGCACAACGAACCATTTCTTATGAATTAGTGGTATAGAAAAACCGCTTCTCTCGTTGTAAATAGAGAGAAGCGGTGTGCTGGTTGTCTGGTGGGAGGAAACTAGTATCTCCTCGAAAGGAAATAACGAGCCGCGACTACCCATAGCATGGTTTGATACCGGTGTGGGAGACGTGATCGCAACCCAAAGTACCCGCATTTCTCAAGCTCGTCATCTTCGCAGACCTCATCAAGCCAATAAATGGCAACGTGAAAGTCCTGACCCGTAACAAACCTGAGAATACAGAATGTATCCACATTCTTAGGATCATTCGCACTTGATGTATCAAAAGATTCGTACCACGGTCGCCAAATGAGCGAGCGTGCCCACAAGTTCTCGAAGAGCTTGATACCATTTAAAACCTCTTGTTCTAAGGCATCAAGCTCATCGGTGGTTCCGATCCGTGACAATGAGGGAACCTGGCTTCGAGTCTCTTGAAATTCTTGTAGAAGATCTTCTTCCCATTCGACAGAGGATGATTTCCTTCTCTTAAAATCTGAAATACGAGCCGTTATCATTCAATATCCTTTGGTTAGAATTTTTCTGTTTCTAGGATGCATTATATCACGCTTTTCTAAAAACGCAAGTGCGCTTTCCCCTATTTTGCCACCTGTACCGCCTCATCAAATTTCACCGAGAGTAGTCGTGAGGTTCCGTCAGATCCCATCGTTACACCGTATAACACTCCTGCTCGACTCATGGTCTCACGATTATGAGTAATTAAAATAAGTTGCGAGTCTTTTGAAAGGTTCTCAACCATATCTCCATATTTTTTTGAATTGGCCTCATCAAGCGCGGCATCGGTCTCATCGAGAATAATGAATGGCGGAGGATTGACTTGAGAGATCGCAAAAAGGAGGGCGATTGAGGTGAGTGCTCGCTCACCTCCCGAGAGCATCATTAATCCCTTTGTTTTCTTATGAGGAAGGGAAACATTCACTTCAATTCCTTGTTCTTGCTCAGGTTCTTCATCAAAGCTATTTCCTGATTTCTCTTCGAGATCTTGAAGTAACCCAGCTGATTTCTTCACTCGCTTCTCGGTGGCTTCAACTCGAATACCTGCATTTCCTCCTCCAAACATTAAGGTAAAGAATTTCTGAAACTCAGTATTTATTTTTAAGATTCCTTGTTTAAATTCTCGGTCAAGTTCTTCTTCTAAATCCTTGATAATTTTTTCAAGTGTTTCTCGGGCTTGGGTCAAATCAGTAATTTCTTTCTCAAAGAAGGCATCTCGTTCAGTAGCGTTTTGGTACTCTTTTAGTGTCTCATCAATACCTCCCGTTCCAAGGTCTTCAAGTTTAATTTTGATACGCTCGATCTCTTTTCGTCGAATTTCTTGCTTTTCTCGAGCTTCATCTAAAGCGCCCTCCGGAGTTGGGGTTTGTTCATAGCTGAAAACCGCGCGTCCAATCAATATCGCTCCTTCCCGCTCCTCTTCTTCAAAACTCGTCTTTAACCGCACCAGGGTTTCTTTGCGCTGGTTTAGCCTTGCTTGTTTTAGCATCAGTTCATTTCGAGCCTCCAGTGTCTGTAGAAGTCCTTGTTCAATTTCCTCTACGCCTGATCCTTGGTTTTTGATGAGAGTCTCTATTTCTTGTCGTTCTTTTTCCAAATGACCCTCTTTTTCTTTTATCGATAACAGCTTATTTTCAACCTCGCTCTTTTTTTCAAGCAACCCCTTCTTTTCTTCCTCGTGCTTTAATTGAGCACTCTGTGGATTATCCGTAAGATACATGCCGTGGAAATCTCTGATCACTTCAGAAACACGGAGTAATATTTTTTTTATGATGGAAACATCTTCTTCCGTAAGCGCCTCTTGTATCTGCTCACCTATGTCTTTGTTGAATTTCTCAACCTGTTTTTGAGGAACGCTACCCATATGACTCTTGCTTTCTCCTTTTTCGTATACCTGAAACATTCCTTCGATCTTCCCAAGCTCACGTTCTGCTTCATTTTTTTCGCGCGCAAGAAGAGAGAGCGCGTCATTTATTTCTGAAATTTTTTCAGAGCGTGCTTTTTCTAAAGAATTCCTCTCTCCGTGATTTATTTTCTCTCGAATCGCATTAACCTGCCCTTCAATACGATCGAGAGATTCTTTAAGTGGTCCTTCTTCATTTTTTATACTCTCTTCTTCGTGGGAAATAAATGCCTGTTCTCGGACCAGGTATTCTTTTAACAGGTCAGAGAGTGTCTTGCGAAGTTCTTCCGCCTTATGGATCTTATCCACCTGTTTTTTTAAATACTTAATATGGGGAGCAATTTCTCTTCGTAGAGACGCAATTGACTCGATATTCTCTTCCGTCTTTGAAAGTTTCCTCTCGCTTTCTTTGCGTTTATATTGGTAGATTTTTAGTCCGAGCGCGTCCTCGATCATTTCTCGCCGCTCTTTATTATTCGCATTTAAAATTCTGTCTGCTTCACCTTGAGAAATAATATGGTGTCCCGAAGCTCCAATATGCGCACCAGCAAGGAGCTCTCCAATATCACGCAGGCGCACTGAGCTTCCATTTATAAAATATTCATTAATACCGTCTCGATGCACGATTCGTTCAAACGTAACCTCATCAAAATCAAGGTTCAAAAGGCGCGATTGGTTATTAAAGGTAAGCTTTACACTTGCCCGATTTGCTCGAGGCTCAATTCGAGATCCATTAAAAATGAGGTCTTCTCCTTTTTTTCCACGAAGTGTTTTGATCGACTGTTCTCCAAGCGCAAACCGAAACGCTTCCGCAACATTCGATTTTCCTGAACCATTAGGCCCCACAATCGCGGTAATTGAAGTACTAAATGAAAGTACAGTCTTTTTTGCAAACGATTTAAAACCTGAAATAGTAAGCTCCTTCAAGTACATACGAATCAACTAATCCCACTTTTTTTCAAGCAGTGCTTGGCGAGCTGCTTCTTGTTCAGCTTCCTGTTTTGACTTTCCTTTTCCATACCCTATGATCTCATCTTCAAGTAGCACCCCCACTCGAAACTCTTTATCATGGTCAGGGCCAATTTCTTCAATGACCTTATACGCGGGAGTAATTCCCGTTTTCTCTTGCGCGCATTCTTGAAACTTACTCTTTGCATCCTGCCAAAGCCCTTGCGAGAGAATCTCTTCGAGTCGTGGAAAGAGAAAACGAGAGACGAGTTTCTCTGCGGCACCATAGCCTTGATCAAGATACACCGCGCCAATGATTGCCTCGAAAGTATTGGCAAGAATAAATTGCCGCGCTCTTCCAATATCCCGGGATTCTCCACGTGAGAGCAGAAGATACATGTTCACATCCAAAGTCTCTGCCACATTTGCAAGAGAGATTGTGTTTACTAGCGCAGATCGATACGCCGTTAATTCCCCTTCGTTTTTTTCTGGATACTTCTTAAAAAGGAAGACTGTGGTGATGAGTTCAAGTACTGCATCGCCCAAAAACTCGAGACGTTCATTGTGTGAGCCTGAAGTGAGTGCTCCTCGAGTTTCGTTTAGATATGAACGATGGGTAAATGCTTGTTTGAGAAGATCTTGATCACGAAAAGTAACATCGATTTTTTTTTCAAATTCACGCAAGTCCATAATTATTGATTTGATTTAATGCTGATCTTTTCAACCGCTTTAGTAACAATCGGGAGAATGTCATCATAAAAATTGAGATCTTCGAGCTCTGCCATTGAAAACCACGAAGCGGCATCAAGACCTCCTGATTCTTTGAGAGAGAGTTTCTGATGCTTTGCCTGAGCTAGAAAATAGATGACCTGTTTTCTTAATTTTCCTTTTTCTGGATGGGATGCAACATATTCATTCTTTCCTATTTCTTCTTCAACGGTGATAGGGAGTTTTATTTCTTCCATAACCACTCGAGATACACCCTCTTTTGCATCTTCTTTTTCTTCTAAATGACCCTTGGAGAGGGTCCAGTGGCCAAAGACATCATGCACGAGCGCGAAGAAAATTTTTTTTTCATCATGCGCGTAAATGACCGCCCCTACCAAACGCTCAATGGGCATCTTCTCGAAAGGAACTTCAGGAGGGGCGCCTTTTTTCCCTGCTTGAGCTTTTGATTGTTCGTGTTTTCCAGGTTCTCCTATTTCCTTATAAATAGCTCCTAATACTCCATTTACAAAACGCCCGCTCGTCTCTCCTCCAAAAGTTTTTGCGAGCTCTACAGCCTCATTGATGGCTACTTTTGCGGGAACTTGTGAGCGATCTCCAAAGAGGAGCTCGTAAAGACCGATACGAAGCACGTTTCGATCAACCACTGATATTTTCTTGAGTGGCCATTCAGGAGCGGCTTTCTCAATAATCTGATCAAGATCCTCTCTTTTCTCAACAATGTGTTTAAGCAACAGCAACGCAAAAGATCGATCCGTGATACCAGGAGCAAATTCTTCAATATTGGCGTCAAAAATTGCTTCGTGGGAAGACTTTTGTTCATTGAAGTCCCACTCGAAAAGTGTTTGAAGAACTATTGATCTGGACAGGTGTCGGTTTGCCATTTGATTGTAAAAAAACGAAAAGAAACGTTTAGAGAACCGCACCCTCCCTTTAAGAACCCGGTGGTTTATTTAGAGCTGGGAGGAGTATTTTCTTTTTGCGTACGCTTCTTTTTCCGTTCTAACTTTTTTGCAGATATTTGAGCAATATCAACCACTACTTTTCCCCGATAGCGGCCAGTAATTGGAGAGACACGATGACGGAGAGACGGAGTCGATCCCTCTCCCTCTTTATCTTTTGAGAGACGCGGCAAAGTTAAGCCGTGATGTGATCTACGGTTTCGAGTATGCGCTCGCGTATGTCTCATTCGTACAGTCATAGTGCCAGTATACTGTTCATTTCTATTTTGGCAAGTACACCTTCTTTAGAAAGGAAACGCGGTGCTCGGGGGTAATTCCGTGTTTTTTAATTTCTTCAATATGCCCGCTGGTGCCATAGCCTTTATGGCGTGAGAAAGAAAATTCTGGATAACGTATTTCATACCTCGATATTCGCCGATCACGAAGCACCTTCGCGGCAATTGACGCGAGAGCGATAATGGGTTCTTTCGCGTCACCACTAATGATTGTTTGTTGGTTTAAGTATACGAGCGGAGCTCGTAATGACCCATCGAGAAGCACGCGCGCAAGAGGTGCAACGCGGTTTCTTTTAAGGAGACGCGCGATAAGCGTACGCAGTGAGTTTCCTATTCCATACCGATCAATACTCCGAGCTTCTACATATGCCACATCAAAAATAAGTTCTGATTTCGGCATTTCCTGTATCTTTTGAAACCAGTAGGAGCGCCCTACTTTTGTAAGCGCTTTTGAATCTTTTACGCCAGAGAAAATTTTAAGTATCTGAGGATCTCGTACCGCGCACATGCCTACGGCTACGGGACCAGCGATAGAACCACGGCCTACTTCATCAAGGCCAATTATCCGGTATGTCATGTAAAGAAAGGGTGACTTTCAGGTACCAATTATCGACGCGGGCCAAGTAAACAATAGTCCCATGCACCCTGGTCTGAAGACGGTAAATTAAAGGTGCTTACTTCTGAGAAAAATTGTAGAACGTACTCATAGTCGTTAATGGAGATCTGGCCTCCGTCACACGTCCACCCTGATCCAACTTGTCGAGAATATTCAAAACAACGGTTTGAGAGAGGGTCCTGCGGAAGTGTATCCATATAGCCTCCGCTCACTAATGGAGCAAAAACTTCGTCAAATCCTTGGCCGGGGTATTGTGTATAACCACACGGATTAGGATCATCATTAGGTCTACTTGAGTAATGCCCATTAGTAGCTCCTGGGGGATATTGACCCGTGCTTGCATGGTATACATGTAATGCCGATTGGAGTTGTTTTAATTCACTAATTCTTTTCGTATCACGAGCCTTGGCACGAGCCGTATCTAAACCAGTAAGCACGATTGAGGAAAGCAGACCAATAATTGCAACAACTACTAAAAGTTCGATGAGTGTAAAACCTGATTTTTTTTTCTGAACAAAAATCGTCATAGGTATGTATTTATAATTATAATACGGGAAGCCCAGGATCAGAAATCTGTTGAGGTTTTGAGCTAGCAGGATCTTCCCCCCCAAACCCCACAAAAAAAGTAGTTACAATCATGACCATTGCTAACCCAATGAGTATGATATTCGCCTGTGAATTTGTTTTCGCAAGCTTTGCTTTAATGAGCCATTGCACCATTCTAGGTGCTTTAGCGGATGGTTCAATTCGGCTATAGAGAATCTTCCGCTCACTACTTTCTCCTTCAAATTGTACGTCTACCATAAAAAATATTTACTAGACTAATAAATTAAATATATATTTTTTGAAATCCAATACAGTATCATCCCTCCCATCGCCACAAGCATTAACATAGAAAATCTGAAAAGAATTTGCTTTGCTTTTTTTTCATTTTGAGCAAGGCGCAACTTCAACAGGTACTTTACCAAGACGGGCGTACGATCTAGGACATCCGCGACATCACGTAAAAACTCACCCTCTTGTTCAAATTTTCTATTCTTTCCTTCAAATTGTACGTTTACCATAAAAATGATCTGATGCGCGTCCCCTCATAGCCTGTTATAATGCCATAACGCTTACCATTAATTCTACTATGCCGTCTCATTTTGTACATCTACATGTCCACACCCACTATAGCCTCCTGGGCGCGCTTCCCAAAATCCCCGAATTAGTTAAAAAGGCAAAAGAATACGGCATGTCCTCCCTTGCGATCACTGATAACGGAAACTTATACGGAGCAATTGAATTCTATAAAGAGTGTAGGAAGGCCGATATTAAACCTATTATCGGTGTTGACGCGTATGTGGCAGCACGTACGCGCCATGACAAACAAACCGGTATTGATAATCGAAGAACCAGAGTGGTGCTTCTTGCAAAAGATCTTGAAGGATACCGTAATCTAATCTCTCTTATTACCAAAGCGAATCTTGAAGGTTTTTACTATAAACCACGAATTGATCTTGAATTGCTCGCATCACATCGAAGTGGCTTAATTGCAATTATTCCTGCTTCAAACAGCACTCTTTCCATAGCAGTTGAACAGAATGATCGCCAGGAGATCGAGCGGATTACCACGTGGTATCAAAAGTATTTTCGAGAAAAGGTATATGTAGAGATCACCCATCACCCACATATTGAAGGACATACTGAGAAGATGGAGCGTCTCTATAAAATTGCACAGGAGGCTAGCATTCCTGTCGTTGCATCGCAAAACGTCTTTTATCTTAACAAAGACGATCAAAAAGCCTGGGAAACGCTTCTTTCTGTACAAACCAATCAAGCAAGCCAGGATCGGCAATTCGAAGCACAGGATGACTTCTCTTTTATTTCCGGAGAAACCATTGAATCTTTCTTCAAAGAAAATCCGAAGGCGGTTGAAAATAGTGCAATAATTGCAGAGCAGTGCAATCTCGACCTCTCTCTCGGTTCATGGGTATTCCCTCAATATGTCACCGAAAAAGGCCAATCGTACGAATCAGCATTAAGGAGTCTGGTTGAGAAGGGGTTGGTTGAACGATCTATTACAAACACCAAGGAAGTGAGTGATCGAATTGATTATGAACTTGATATTATTAATCGAAAAGGATACGCCCCCTATTTCTTGGTTGTTTCAGATCTCTTGCAATACGCTCGAAAGAATAAGATTTTTAGCACTACCCGTGGATCAGCTGCTGGCTCACTTGTCTCATATTTAACTTTTATTACCACCGTAAATCCGCTCGAGTACAAACTCCCCTTTGAACGATTTCTCAATCCACATCGCCCATCACCTCCAGATATTGATATGGACATCGCGGATAATCGCCGTGACGAAATGATTGAGTATGTACGTAACCGATATGGCGACGATAAAGTTGCCCAGATTGGAACATTTGGAACTATGATGGCCCGGGGATCAGTGCGCGATGTTGCTCGGGCACTAGGATTCCCTTATGAGGTAGGAGACCGTATTGCCAAATTAATCCCTATGGGATCGCAAGGGTTTCCTATGACGCTTGATATTGCCCTTGAGAAGATCCCTGAATTGGCATCGATGTACAAAAAAGACGCACCAACAAAGCAAATTATTGATATGGCAAAGAAGATTGAAGGATGTGCGCGCCATATCTCAGTGCACGCAGCGGGTGTCGTCATTGCCCCAAAGCCACTTACTGATTTTGTACCCCTCCAACTCGACCCTAAAGGAGAAAATAAAGTTATTACTCAATACGACATGCATGCTGTTGAGGATGCGGGTTTGCTTAAATTCGACTTTCTTGGAATCCGAAATCTCTCTATTCTCGCGGATGCCGTTGAAAAAGTAGCATTACTCGAAGGAAAAGAGATCGATATTGAGAATATTCCGCTTGATGATAAAGCTACGTTTAACCTTCTTGCGCAAGGAGAGACGACGGGGATTTTTCAGCTTAATGGGTCGGGTATGACGCGCCATCTTAAAGAGCTCCAACCAAGCACGATTCATGACATCAATGCAATGGTTGCGCTCTATCGCCCAGGACCTATGGAGGTAATCCCTGAATATATTCGCCGGAAAAACAATAAAGCGCTCGTCTCATACCTTGACCCACGAATGAAGCGCTACCTCGAAGAATCCTATGGTCTGATTGTCTATCAGGATGACCTTCTCTTTTCCGCCGTTGAACTTGCAGGGTATAGTTGGGCTGAAGCAGATAAATTTCGAAAAGCAGTTGGGAAAAAAATTCCCGCGGAAATGGCAGCTCAAAAAGAAAAATTCAGCAAAGGAATTGTTGAAAATGGACAAACAAAAGAATTTGCTGAAAAACTCTGGAAACTGTTTGAGCCTTTTCAAGCCTATGGTTTCAACAAAGCCCATGCCGCAAGCTATGGCCGTGTTGCCTACCAAACCGCATACATGAAAGCAAATTATCCGGCAATCTACATGGCTTCAATACTCACCGCGGAATCTGGAGACGTTGAAAAAATCGGTGAAGTCGTTGCAGAGTGTAGTCGAATGAATATCCCCGTACTTCCACCAAGCATCAATGAAAGTTTTGAAGGGTTCACCGTGGTTAAAGGAGACATCGATAGTATTCGATTCGGGCTCACGACAATTAAAAATTTTGGCGAGGGTATCGCGCACGTTATCATACAAGAAAGAGAACAACACGGACGTTTCAAATCACTCATGGATTTCCTCGAACGTATTACAGACCGAAATCTCAATAAGAAATCACTTGAATCTTTAATTAAAGCTGGGGCTCTCGATGATTTTGAAGATCGTGGCCGCCTTCTCGGAAATCTCGATCTCTTGCTTGCATTTAACCGTGAGAAAATTAAACAAGACCAAAACCAAAACTCCCTATTTTCGACCTCATCCGAGAGTGGGCTCACTCTAAGTGCTACTAATCCCATACCTGCTATTGAACGGCTCCAATGGGAAAAAGAGCTTCTCGGCCTTTATATTTCTGGACACCCGCTTGAATCCTACCAAAAATCACTTCATGGTATTCCAAGCATTGATCAGGTAAAGAGTAATCTTCGTGAAGGCGTTACAGGTGTTGTTGCAGGTATTGTGGAAGAAGTGCGAATGGTCTACACCAAAAAAAATGAGGCGATGGGTTTTGTTCGCATTTCTGACACTTCCTCAGGGATTGAGATGGTATTTTTCCCTAAAGTTTATCAAGAATATCAAGAGCACCTCTCTCCAGGAAATGCAATTAAGATACAAGGGCGACTCTCTAACCGAAATGGAACCCAAAGCATTATTGTTGAGAAACTAAAACCGCTTGAAAGAGACACCGAGCGCACGAGCGTGTAATTGACCAGCATAAAAAAACGCCCAGAGAGGGCGATTTTTTATGCGTAACGCTTTAGTTGCATTTTTCTAAATCGAATCATTCGAGCTGATTGGAGAACTTTCTTTCCTTTCTTTATAACAAGCGCGCTTAAAAGCAAAATGATGCTTCCGAGCACCGCATGAGAGGTGGTCAGCGTATATCCGGTATACGGAATTTGGGTAAGCGGAACTCCTGTTATTAAAGCACTCGTAACTATTTGGCTTGTGTGAATATTACTCGTAACAATACCACTCGTTACGATTCCGCTTGTTACGATATTTCCGGCAGTAATTCCGCTACTCGTAATGGATCCATGAGGAGAAACCCTACTCGTTTTAATATGGCTTGTTTTGATATTTCCCGGAATAGAGCTTCCCGTTCCAGGAGAAGAAGTAATAATACCGGAACCTAACACACCGCTCGTATAGACACGTTCCTGAGGATCAATTTCTCCTACACGAATAGCACTCGTATAGATACAAGAAATACGGCAAGCCTCTGAAGAAGCCCCGCTTATTCCCGGGAAGAGTAGGATAAGCACGATGAGTGTCGAGAGAATAATTTTTTTCATAGATTAATTTTTTGGATATACCTTAATGAGCACCCCTTCAACAATATACCGGTCATTTTTATCCCCTAACGAATTACACGTTACGAGAGTAAGATCGATATCTTTCTCTGAAAAATCAATGTAACTGTCTTCTACCTTAGAGAGCGACACTCGCTTCACGGAGTATTCATAAACATGAGTTTGAGAAGAGATGATGATTTGCGCTCCTGTTTTCAAGTGATTAATACCATTGAATGCTTTATAGTTTTGGTTATAGACCACAGGAAGATGGCTAGTGTGCCCAAAGATAAGCATATTGCCATCCTCTCCCAAAAGCGGAGAGTGGGGGTAGCGTACCGCTCCTCGGGTAAGCGCTTGGTCAAGTACCGCGATATTCTGCTCAACTGGATTCTCTATTGAAACTGAGATTCCTTGTGAAGGAATAGAGAGACGCAACGGAAGCGCTGAGAGAGAATCAAAATCCTGAGTAGAGATATTTTTGGAGGTTGCGGGCGCTACGAAAAAGAAAAGAAAGGAGAAAAGCGCCACGAAAAACATCCAGAGCAAAAGAAGCCCTGTTTTTCGGCACAGATTTTTAATAACATTATTCATATATATATTATACACTATATATATGGATATGTCAATTATTAGGTAGTGGTTTACCACCCTAATAAACACACGGCTTGCTTAGTAACTAAATCCCCTCCCCACCAGTCAACCTGCCAGGTTGACTGGTGGGGAGGGCTTATTTGCTGGTTTTTAAAGTATGCCCGAGGTCAAATCTCAGGCAGGATGCTAATTGACACTATTATAATAATCTTGTAGTATTTTTTTAGTTACGCACCTTGTAAGAAGCAAAGTATCTGCCATAGCAGAAAGTGTCTGATTCCTCGGGCCTTTTCTGCTATGGCAAACCTGCAATAAGCAGTCAGGCCCACTGGCAAAAATCGCGACTTTCTGTCGCAGAAGAGGAGACTACCATGAGTGAGGTTACTCTCGATGTCGGCCTGGCTTACAAGATTAAGCAAGCTCTTTCCCGCAACGGAATCCCCGACGTTGCCGACCTTGATTGGCTGGTAACTGGCGACAACATCGCCAAGATGCGTCGGGTGCGACTCGGCCACGCCGAAATCGTCATCACCGAGCATGTGATCGACTGCGACGCCGAGCCGCTCATCCCGGACCGCTGGTATGTCGAGGAGCACCAGAAAGGCGGTGCATTCAAGTGGAGCGCCGAAGGCGTGACGCTCTATCTCGACAAGAGGCAGAAAAACGGAAAGTGGATCGATGGAAACGAACTCCGCCAAGCGCTGGCAATGAAGCCAGTACTGAACGCCAATGTTCTCGATTACCTGCTCGCCCATCCGCACCTCATTCCCGAGGAGTGGAAGGACAAGGCCGTTTTCTTTTGGGGAACGATCTACCGCGAGTGGAACGGCGACCCCTACGTCCGTTACCTCGACTGGTACGGCGATAGGTGGGGCTGGAGCGCCCGCTTGCTCGACGGCGACTGGAGCGATGTCTACAACACCGCCGCGGTTCCTGCAAGCTGAACTCGACTTTGGATTTTTGAGTTGTTGCACTTGAATCCTTTGTCCTTGGCTCCGCGCTTCGCGCGGGGCCTTTTTTGAAGCTAGATATCTAAATTCGCGAGCTTCGCGTTGGTTTGGATAAAAGATTTCCGAGCGGAAACGTCAGTCCCCATTAAAATATCAAACACGCGATCTGCTTCATGCCCATCTTCTACGGTTACCTGCTTTAATACCCGGCGCTCAGGGTCCATTGCGGTCTCCCAGAGTTCTTCAGGATTCATCTCTCCTAATCCTTTGTATCGCTGAATAAATATCTTATCAGCGCGCTTTTTCCCTTTCTCCTTTGTGGAAGATTCTTCATCCTCTTCTCCGTCTTGAGCGTCTCCCTCAAGCGTATTTTGTACTTCAATTTTTTCTTTAGAGAGAAAACGTTCTTTCTCTTCATCATTGTAGAAATAGAATGTTTCTTTACCCTTCTTTATTTTATAGAGTGGTGGCTGGGCAATGTAAATATATCCATGCTCGAGCAAATCCTTGAAATAACGATAGAAGAGCGTGAGTAAGAGTGTCCTGATGTGGGCGCCATCAACGTCAGCATCGGTCGCGATAATAATTTTATGGTATCGAAGCTTAGAGATATCAAACGTGTCACCAATTGCGGTTCCAATTGCAATAATGAGTTCTTTGATACCACGGAAAGTTACCACCTTATCAAGACGTGCCCGCTCTACATTTAATATTTTTCCCCAGAGAGGAAGAATTGCTTGGATACGCCGATCACGCCCCTGCTTTGCGGAGCCACCTGCTGAATCTCCCTCTACAATAAAAAGCTCTGACTCGCGCGGATCCTTGCTCTGACAATCAGCAAGCTTACCAGGAAGCGTCATGCCTTCAAGTGCTCCTTTGCGCAACACTGAATCCTTTGCTGCTTTTGCCGCCTTACGAGCACGGAGTGCAAGAATAACTTTCTGAATAATGAGCCGAGCGTCATCTGGATGCTCTTCAAGAAAAGAAGCAAACGCATCACCAAACACGGTCTCAACTGCCCCGCGAGCTTCAACGCTCCCAAGCTTTCCTTTTGTCTGACCTTCAAATTGAATTTCTGGTAGTTTGACAGAGATAACCGCGGTGATACCTTCGAGCACATCATCTCCTACAAAGTTTTCTTCTGCTTCTTTAAGTAATCCTGATTTTCGTGCATAGGTATTAAGGGTTCTCGTAAGCGCAGTTTTAAAACCGGTGAGATGTGTCCCGCCTTCGGCATTGTAGGTGTTATTCGCAAAAGCAAGAATTCGAGAAGAAATATCATCCGCATACTGAAGCGCCACCTCAACGGCGACTCCGTCAGTATCTTTTTCCACATAAAAAATTTGCTTATGTACCGAGCGAAGTGGCTCATTCTCGAAACGCACCAATGATCGAAGCCCGCCTTCAAAATAGAAGCTGAACGAGGGACACTGCTTTAGCGTCTCTCGTAAATAGAATCCTTCAGGGATCTCTCCTTTTTCTTCTCGAGCATCAATAAGCGTAATGCGCATCCCCTTCACCAAGTAGGCTTGTTGACGCAAATGCCCCACAATTTTTTCCCAGTGAAATGTGGTATCTTTGAAAATTTCCTTGTCTGGTTCAAAGGTAATAATTGTCCCTGTATAGCTTGTCTTCCCTACTTTTTTAACGGGTGATTTTCTTTTTCCTCGAGTGTATTCCTGTACATATATTCCTCCGTCGCGATACACTTGTGCAAGGGCATAAGAAGAAAGCGCGTTAACTACTGAAACACCTACTCCATGGAGTCCTCCAGAAACTTTATATCCTTCTCCTCCAAATTTTCCACCCGCGTGGAGCGTGGTCATGATCGTCTCTAACGCGGATACTTTGGTTTGCTTATGGGTATCAACGGGAATACCTCTACCATTATCCGCCACTCGAATTCGATTTTGAGGCAGGAGGATAATTTCAATATCATTAGCAAAACCTCCCATTGCTTCATCACGAGAGTTGTCGAAGACTTCCCAGATAAGATGATGAAGTCCTTCTGATCCCGTGGTGCCAATATACATACCCGGCCGCTTTCGTACCGGCTCAAGACCCTCAAGCACGGTAATATCAGCCGCGCTATACCCTCCTTTCTTTGGAATATGTGCCATTTTTAATTCTCACTGAAAATATCAGTATTGGTCTCCCCAGTATACCAAAAATAGGTCTTTAATTCAACCAATTATCGCACCTGCCAACCGCTTATTTCTTCTACTTTCTGGCTTATTTTCCCCATACAATCATTGACTTCAGCATCAGAAAGTGTCTTCGCGTAATCTTGGAATATAAGGCGAAAAGCATAAGAGACGCGGTCATCCTTTTTGAACGTGTCAAAAATATAGAGCTTCTGAAGCCGCACCCCGGCATGCTCCATGATGAGTTTGGAAACATGAGAGGAGGTTACTTCTTCTGGTACAAAGATAGCGATATCGCGAACCACAAACGGATATACTGAAGGCTTGCGATAGACTACCCCCTCTTTTCCTGCCGGGAGCATACTGAGTAATTGATCGGGCGACTCTTCCAACTGTAGAGGAGCCTCTTTCGGTGCCTCCGTAAGCGAAAACTTATAGATGAGAATGCCATCCTTCACGGTGCTCTCTTTTTCAATTGGAGGTAATACCATTGAAAATGTATTTTCGATCGCGCCCCGAACTTGGTGAAGAATACTATCCGTATTGAGTTTATTATTTTTTATTCCCGATATCGCAAGCGCAACCGATGTATGTTCTCCTTCTTTTGGGAATACCGTTCCAATCTCGAAAGCGTGTATCGCTTCCACGCCAAGAAGATCCTGATTGTGCACGTTCCGAACCATCGCCTCAAAGAGGGTGTCTTTAAGCGAAGCGCGTAGAAAGGCTCGGTCCTTTGCGATTGGGTTTAATAATTTCTGCACCCCTTCTGGAGCAAATGAGCTTGTGTAAAGCTCAGAAAATCCTTGTTGGATAAGAAAAACTTTTAAACGATTCTCATAGGAAAAATGAAAATCGAGTGGCATATCTCCTTTTTCTTTTTTAGGAAGCACTCCTTTCACATGCTCGTATCCATAGATACGCCCAACTTCATCTATAATATCTTCGGCGATCACAACATCAGCCCGTTCTGGAGGAGGGTTACTCACCACAAAACCATTATCAATGCGCGGTTCCATCTCTAATTGAGTTAGAATTCCGAGAATTTCTTCTTCACGAAGCGAAATACCGAGCACCTCTTCAAAGAGAGTAAGTGAAGTTTTTACGCTGACCTGGGAAGGTTTTGAAGGAAACCAGTCATATCGAGATCCAAAACGCGCGTCAGGAAAAAAGTGGTGTATATATGAGATGAACTGATCAATACCTTTCTCCGCGCGAAACGGATTAACCTTGTTTTCAAAACGTTTTGCCGCGTCACTTAAAAGATTCAATCGGCGCGCTGTCTTTCTAATAGCCACTGAATCAAAATTTGCAGATTCAATAATCACCGCATTTGTCGATGACGTAACTGCCGCACGTGCTCCTCCTTTAATCCCCGCAATGGCGAGTACTCCTTTTTTATCAGCAATCACTACATCACTCTCTCCGAGCTCTCTTGGGCTTTCTTCACCAATTAGTAGAACTTCTTCCCCGTGAGAGGCAAAACGAATTACCAACTCACCATCCACCTTATCCGCGTCAAAGACATGGAGCGGTTGCCCCATATCAAACATGATGTAATTCGCCATATCAACTAAGGGATGAATTGATCGCTCATTGATACTCTGAAGCCTCTGCAGTATTTCAGTAAGGTCTGCTTTTAAAGGGAGCGCTATTCCTTCGACACGCTGAGCAATATAGCGCGTGGCCGGCACCCCATCCCGAACTGAAACCCGGACTTCAGAAACCTCGTGGCTAATTGTTGGGGTTTTTAAAACACGCTCATGATAGGGAGTATTAAAGATTGCGTGAAGTTCATACGCGACGCCTTTATGGCACAGCGCGTAGGAAGCACGGTCCGGAAGAATAGAGATATCAAAAATAGTATCTGTTTCTCCTTTTCTCACTTTTTCAATTTCAAAAGATCGGCGATTGAGAAAATCCGCAACCTCTTCTGCCTTGGGTAAAGGTTCTTTAAAAAATGAAGAAAGCCATTGATATGAATACGATGCCAGCATATTAAAATTGAGTTACGAGGCGGAGGTCTCCATTGTAGAATGCCCGAATATCATCGACGCCATACTTAAGCATGGTAAGCCGGTCGATACCGACTCCAAAGGCAAAACCTCTCCACGTACCTGGATCAATACCCGCATTTTTTAATACTTGAGGGTGCACCATGCCCGCGCCAAGCACTTCAATCCATGGGCCACCATCACGCGAGACATCGATTTCTACCCCCGGCTCAACGAAAGAAAAATAGCTTGGACGAAGGCGTAACGTAATATCAGTATCAAAAAACACACGCATAAAATACTCCAGAGTTCCGATAAGTTGAGGGAGTGAGGCGTCCTTACTAACTACCAACCCTTCAACTTGATGGAACTGCGCTTCGTGCGTACGGTCACTTGCCTCTTGTCGAAAAACTTTTCCAGGTGCAATAATTCGAAATGGCGGTTTATGTTTTTCCATAAAATGCATCTGCACCGAGGAAGTATGCGTGCGAAGTAGTTTTTCAGGCCCAAGCCAAAAAGTATCTTGAAGATCACGAGCCGGATGGTCCTTCGGAATATTGAGCGCGTCAAAGTTGTAGTACGGGGTTTCAAGCTCCGGACCGCGGGCAACACCAAATCCATGTTCATGGAAAATACGATACACATCAAAAATAACCTGGGTAATTGGATGAAGGTGCCCTTGTTCTTTACTCGCCATGTAGGGGATTATATCAAAAAGTCTTGTCTCACCGAAATCTCTAGAGCCACCTGTCAGGCTTGAACTGACGACCTACGGTTTACAAAACCGTTGCTCTACCAACTGAGCTAAGGTGGCACGTAATCTGAAATCTTGCTCCAAATACACCCTACTCTTTTCTGTCTCCTAAATCACGCAAGGTCTGTTTGTATTCAGACACATTTTGAAGGAAAAAAGAAGCAGAACCTTTTTTCTTAAGACTTCCTTTCCCTCGAATAAGATCGAGAACACGTACCAATTTCTTCTCAAGAAAGATACGTACCTGTTGAATAATGTGCCAAAAGAGGTTAACTGACTGCGTTAATATCATTGAGAGGGAACGCTCAAAAAAATAGTATCCACTCCGTATAAGACGCATGCTACCTCGCTTAATAAAGCGGTCGAGTTGTTCCCTTTTCTCTCCAAGAAACTTTACCCCCTTTCGGTTTTCCCACCAACGGAAAAAAGACAAAGAGATGATTCCCAAAAATGAAATCACAAAAAAAGAAAAAGCAATTCCCATATATTTTTAATTATGACAGAACTACTGTCCAATTGAAAGGCGCACGAAACGGCTTACTTTAATGCGTTCTCCGAATTTTTGGATTGCGCGCTCAATAAGGTCCGCGACGCGTAAATCTGGATGCTTGATGGTCGATTGTTCGAGCAGAATATGCTGTTTTAAGATCGATTCAACTTTCTCTTCAAGAGCTTCTCCTTTCTCTGATAGTGATTCCCGAATCTTTAAAACTTCTTCCTCAGGAACCTCAGATCGATCGATAAATTTAGGGTTCATCGCCGCAACCTGCATTGCAATCTCATGCGCGAGTTCTTTAAAATCCTCATTACGCGCCACGAAATCAGTTTCTGAAGAGAGTTCTACGAGCGCACCAAGCGCTCCATTCTGATGCACATAAGATTCGATAATTCCTGCTCCCAAATCTCGATCTGCTTTCTTCGCGGCAAGCTCGCTCCCACGACTTAAAAGCACCGCGAGTGCCTTCTCTATATCTCCACCAGTCTCCTCGAGTGCCTTTTTGCACTGCATCACCGATACTCCAGTCTGATCACGCAATTTTTTTATATCTTCAATACGCGGTTCCATAACCCTACACACGCTTATGCTGGCGTCTTTTCACCATGCTGATAAGCATTAACCAAATAACCAAGTACCAATGCGATACTCTGTCGAGATGCATCATTACCAATAACCGGATACGTAATGGTGGAGAGATTGCAGTCAGAGTTTGCAAGGGCGACAATAGGAATTTTCTTTTGTAGCGCTTCACGAACGGCTATAGACTCGTAATCTGGATCAACCACAACGAGTGCCGCTGGCATATCCTTCATTAAAAGCAAGCCGGAAAAATGCTCTCCCAGCTCTTCAATTTCCCGATCAAGTAAAAGCTGTTCTCGTTTCGTATATTTTCGAGCAAGTTCTCCATTAGCTTTTTGTTCGCGCAACATGGTGAGTCGTTCCACCCGTTTTTTAATTTCAGAAAAATTAGTAAGCGTTCCTCCAAGCCATCGCGTTGCTACAAAAGGCATACCGAGCTTCTCTGCGCTCGCGCTAATTGCGTGCCGTGCTTCGTGTTTTCCCCCAACAAAAAGAACCTGCTTTTTCTTCTGTCCTAAAGAAAAAAGAAATTCGGATGCTTTTTGAAGATGCTTTTGGGTTGCCTCTAGATTTATGATTTCAGTTCTATTTTTGACTCCAAAAATGAAAGGCGTCGTACTTGGGTGCCGTCGTGATTTCAAATTGCCAAAATGAACCCCCGCCTCAAAAAGGGATTTCAACTCATTTTCTACTGTCTCTTGTTTTTCCATGTGATAGAGAGTTTAACACACTATTACGGTGTACGCAATTCATCGCCAGCGTCTTTATAGCTAAGGATCGCTTCAATGACAGGGTCTAATTTACCCCCCAAAATAGCCTCGATATTATGCCATGTCTTTTTTATTCGATGGTCAGTTACGCGGTCTTGAAGCACATTATAGGTTCTGATCTTCTCTGATCGGCTTCCAGTTCCAATCTGATCTCGACGCTCTTTCGCAAGAGAGGCTTGTTCTTTCTCTTGTATTTCCCGTGTAAGTTTTGCGGAGAGAATTTGCAGTGCTTTCTCCCGATTTTTCTGCTGACTGCGCTCAGACGTACAACGAACATCAATACCTGAAGGCTTATGAATAATGCGAACCGCGGTTTCTACCTTATTCACATTTTGACCTCCCGCACCTCCAGATCGAGAAAACTCAATCTCTAAATCTTGTGGGTTAATGGTTATTTCGCTCTTTTCATGCAAAGGCAAAATAGCGACTGATGCGGTAGAGGTATGCACACGACCTGATTTTTCAGTAGCGGGAACACGCTGAATTCGATGCACTCCGGTTTCGTATTGGAGACGAGCATAGACCTCCGCACCTGTAATTTCAAGCACAACTTCTTTGGCTCCTCCTAACGCGCTTAACGATTCGTTCACAAGACTTACTCCCCAACCCATTGATTCAGCATACCGCTCATACATTTCCCGAAGTGTGTGCGCAAAGAAAGCGGCCTCCTCACCTCCTGCTCCGGCACGTATCTCCATGATAATCTTCTTTACTCCCGTACCGGTAACATCTGCTTCTCCTTTTAGAATCTTGTCCATCTGCTCAATAAGCAAGTTCTTATCCCGCTCAACAATCTGGATCTCCTCTTGAGCAAGCTCATTAAAGCCTGATTCTTTTGACAAGAGTTTCAGTTCTTCTTCTTTTTTCATTAACGCTTCAAGTTGTGTCGCGAGAAAACTTGTTCGTTTATCTTTCTTATATGCACTAATGTCCATAAAAACTCTCCCAGATCACTGGAAGTCATAAGGAGTTTATTCAGAAACTTTGGATGATTTTTTCTTTGGAGTACGTACCGCTTGCTTCGCGCGCATTTTGAATTTTTCAACACGACCCGCACGATCAAGCACTTTATCGGTCCCTGTGTAAAAAGGGTGGGAAGCAGCAGAAACCTCAACCCGATACAATGGATATTCTTCTCCATCAGTCCAGGTGCCTTTTTCCTCGGTCTCAATAGTTGAATGCAGTAAAAAACGCTCATCACTTGCATTATCAACAAATATCACGGGGCGATAATTTTTTGGATGGATCTCCTTTTTCATAAAAAAATAGTATACCAGCGTAACCCCCTGTTTGCAACCTTACGCGCTAAAAGAGTTCAAGCGGATCAATCATCTCCTCTTGTATACGTTGGGCAATTTTCATCACCCCTTCCCCATAGAAAGAATTACGCGGTGTCCGGTTATCACAGCTTCTCCCTGAATAATACCTACACGCGGCATCTTTCTCCGCACTGTATGTTTTCGCATCTGCGCCAAGATCACTTAAATAAATGGCTGATGCGGTAATCGCATCAATTGGCTCCCAAGGGCTTGGTGGGTGGTGAGATGTTGCATTTGCAATTCTGTCTTGAAAAATCTCCCACGTAGAAGGAATGAACTGTGCGGGCCCCATAGCACCTCCCCACCCATTTCCCCATGGACACGAGAGCGGCATGGTATTCGGATCAAGCCCCAACCCTTTCGTAATACGTAAATAAGGTTCATGGTCTCGTGTTGGCTTCATGATTTCTTTCCAGCTTTTAGACGGAGGGTCTCCCGGGCGATTACAGGTGCCAACATTCTCACCCAAATTTGATTCTTGTGTTAAAATCGCTAAGACAAAAGCTGGTCGCACTCCTGTTCTCTCTGAGGCTAATCGAGCAAATTCAAGCGCTTCTCCAAAAGGAATAGCTGCGGAATCGCGGAGCGCGAAAAGCGCGCTTCTAATTTCTGCGGCGCGAGCCTCGCGAGCCTCAAGTACTGATTTATACGTAGCCTCCTCTTTCTTATTCAACGAAAGAAGAGACTGTTTTTGTTTCTCGCTTGTCTCGATTTGTCGTTTCTTTGATTCAATTTCAACACGAGCATCAATTTCAGCACGTTGAGTAACCGCCAGTGATTCACGCTCTTGTTCGGTAAGTGATCGGGTTGAAACAAGTTCTTCAAATAAATTTGAAAGAGAAGATTTAAGCGTTGCGAATGAATCAACGTCAACCAAAAAAGCAGAGAGGTTCTTGTTACTTAGGATGATTTCTGGAAGGGTAAATGATCCTAATTCATTCGTCTCTCTAATCAGGTGGGAGAGCGTTTCCTGGCCACGAAGCATTTTATCTTCAAGCTGAGTGATGGTCTCATTTTTAACCCCAATATCCTCTCCTAATTGATTGATTCTGATGTTTTTTGCTCGGATACTCAAACGAGCCTCACTAATTTGAGCATTTAAAATAGCGATGTCTCGTTCAATGGAAGCGGTTTCCCTCTGTTTGTTGTGCAGAATACCTAACTGCACTTCAATTTCTCTCTCAAGTGCTGCTAATTCATTCCTCAACTCTTGCTCTCGTTGAGATACTGCGTCGGACGCAGACTGTCCAAATACTTTAGTGTTAGAAAAAAAGGGGAAAAAGAGTAACCCTAAGAAACACACAACAAAAAAAAGATTCGTTATTTTTCTTCCCATATGGTAACGATTTTTTAGAACACCTTGTTCAAACCAAACTATTTTGAATCCCCTTCGCTTTGAGCTTCTGGCGCAGATTCTTCCTTACCACGTTTCTCTACTTCAATTGAGGAAATATCTACCGGCTCAGCCTCTTCTTTCTCTTCTCGATATTCAGTTACTAATGCAACCACTTCTTCAGGGTCTTGAAGCGCGACAACGCCCGAAGGAAGCTTAATGTCTTTGATCAAGATACGACTTTCAAAGTTAATCAGTGTATCCACCGGAACGCTGATTTCATGAGGAAGTGCCATAGGATCAGCTTCTACTTCAAGTTCATGAATTACTTTTACTAACGTCCCCCCTAAATCTTTAACTGCTGGTGCGGTACCAGTAAACACCAACGGGGTCTCGATCCTTACTTTCTTTCCCTTCTCAATAACGTAAAAATCGACATGGCGCATTTCTTCAGTAACAGGGTCTCGATCAATATCATGGATCAAAACTGGAATTTTCCGTTCTCCCGTATCAAGCGTAATCACCAAAGATTCACCCGCCTCTTTCCAAATTTTTAAAAAATCAGCAGAAGAAACCCCGATCGCTGTTGATGGTTCCACTCTGCCATAAAAAACCGCGGGCAACTGCCCTGATCCACGGAATGCCTTTAATTTACCCCTTACTTCTCGAGGCTGAACGGCTAACGTATACATGCCCTGAGTATACTAAAGATAGGTAAAAAATCAAGATTAGGAAGATTGATTGAAAAGAGAAAGTCTCTCCTTTACTGCTTTTTGAACCGCTAATAAGGGGTTTTTTAAAATTCTATATGGAGCAATCTCGTCTGGATCATCTTGAAGAGATTTTTTGAGCGCGTCTCGATACGCAACCCTGATTTCAGTATTAATGTGAACGATACTAATACCTGATTTAATTGCTTTCACAAAGTCATCGTCGGAAATCCCTGAACCGCCATGCAAAACGAGAGGAACGCCGGCACTCTGGCGAATTTCTTGAATACGGGTTGTGTGTATCGCGGGGTTTTTTCCATGGGTAAGCATGCCATGTAGATTTCCTACTGCGGGAGCCAGAAGGTCAATTCCTGTCTTTTTTACAAAATCTTGGGCAACTTCTGGTTTCGTAAGTACCGAGTCCTCAAACTCGACTCCTTCGGGAATCTCTGAAAGCAATTTTGAAGAATGACCGATATTCCCCAATTCAGCTTCAATCAAGATATCGGGGTTTACCTCTCGCGCGTAGGCGACCACTTTTTTTGTGATCTCTATATTTTCTTCAACCGAGATTTTGGTTCCATCAAAGATTACCGCGTCATATCCAGCATCAATTGCTTCTTTTGCCCGATCAAATGAATACGTATGGTCCGCATTAAGGAAAATCGGAAAATCAAACTCTTCTCGTAAGCTTTTTACAAGTGCTACTGCTTGACGCACTCCCACAAAATCTCGTTCTCCTTCTGAAGTACCAATAATGACCGGAACTTTAAGTTCTTGTGCCGCGCGAAAGATCCCCCATAATGCCTCGAGGTTTGAGATATTAAAATGACCAACCGCTACCTTATTTGATTCCGCGTCTTTAATAATTTCTCGAAGTGTTTTCATACTGACATTGTAGCATAAAAACTAATTCGTGGAGCGAATATGTTATACTGGGTGCATTATCCTATTAACTAACGACTCAAAAAAAATGGAGCAAAAAGAAATTGACTTCCTTGCATTAGGAGACATTGTTACTGACGCGTTCATTCGTATTAAAGATGCAAAAGTCCATTGTGATGTAAATCGATCTAACTGCGAGCTTTGCGTACGCTTTGGAGACAAAATCCCTTATGAAGCCGTATACGAAGTGCGCGCGGTAGGTAATAGTCCGAACGCAGCAGTATCCGCACACCGCCTTGGACTCAATGCGTCCCTTATCACTGATATTGGGAATGACCGCCATGGTGAAGAAATCATGGAACAACTCACCACCGAGGGAATTGATCTTACCTATGTCCGAAAACACGAGGACATGGAATCAAATTACCATTATGTACTCTGGTATGAAGAAGAGCGCACGATCTTGGTAAAACACCAAACATACCCTTACCAATTTCCTTCCTTGGATAGAGAGGTTAAATGGCTCTATCTCAGCTCGCTTGCTGAAAACTCCCTGCCTTATCATGAAAAAATTGCTGATTTCCTTGAGGCTTCCCCTCATACCAAACTCGCATTTCAGCCGGGCACTTTCCAAATGAAGCTCGGCAAAGATAAACTGAAACGCTTATACCAGGCGTCCGAGATTTTCTTCTGTAACCGAGAGGAAGCAAAACGTATTCTTAAAACTGAAACTAACGAGATTAAAGATCTTTTAACTCAGATGCGTGACTTGGGCCCAAAAATAGTAGTGATTACTGATGGCCCTAAAGGTGCATATGTATTTGATGGAGAGACCATGCTCCATGGACCAATGTATCCTGACCCAAAACCACCGGTAGATCGAACTGGTGCGGGAGATTCATTTTCCTCCACCTTTACCGCAGCGCTCGCACTTGGAGAGACGCTTGAAACCGCGCTTCTATGGGGGCCGATTAATTCAATGTCAGTCGTTCAAGAGGTTGGGGCACAAAAAGGACTCCTCTCACGAGAGAAACTTGAAAATTACCTTAAAGAAGCACCAAAAGACTACACTCCTAAAAATATTGGGTAATATTAACTTTCCTTCTGCTTCCTCCTCACTTTACGAGTGTAATGGAGCCAGGAAGGACCTAGAGATATGCTGTCCTCAATATCTTTCCATTCTGAACGAGAGAAGGTGGCTTTAGTGTCTTTTTCTATTCGAGCTCCAATTTTTGCAACTGCTTTTTGAAGTTCAAAAAGAGATACAATCATGTGCGCGAGGACTTCATCACGTTGTTGATCTGACAATTCTTCATGGAGGATCTTCTGAAATCGAGCCACTTCCTTTTTTGAAATCGAGATCTTCATACTTACCTACGAAAGCACTCGCCGAACCGCATCGGTAATTCCTCTCTCATCCATACCATAGTGTGAGATTAATTCATCCGGAGTCCCTGATTGACCAAACACATCACGAACTCCAACAAACTGGATTGGGGTGGGCAGATTTTCTACTAAACACTCCGCCACCGCACTTCCAAGCCCACCAGCAACCTGATGCTCCTCCACGGTAACTAACCTTCGCGCATCACGCGCGAAGGAAATAATTCCTTTCTTATCAAGAGGTTTTATCGTAGAAACATTCAACACCGAGATTCTCACTCCTTCTTTCTCTAATGCTTGCGCTACCATGAGTGCTTGATATACCAGAGCGCCAGTAACAATAATACCTACTTCTGCTTTCCCTTCTCGAGGTTTAAAAAGGAGAGATGCCTTTCCGATCTCAAAAGGGGTTGCTTCAGTGGTAATGATTGGAGTTTTTTCACGCGCCAGTCGAATGTATGTTGGGTGAGGAGTTTTTGCGGCTTCCATAGTTGCCTTTTTTGCCTCAATAGCATCACAAGGAGAAATCACTGTCATTCGAGGGATGACTCTCATAATAGCCATATCCTCGATCGCCTGGTGCGTACCGCCATCAGGCCCTACTGAAACTCCCGCGTGTGATCCCGCGATCTTCACCGGTTGATCGTTATAACATGCGGTTGTTCGGATCTGCTCCCAATTCCGACCAGGAGAAAACATGGCATAGGAGGTAATGAAAGGTATTTTCCCCATAGCCGCCATACCTGACGCCACTGCGGCTAAATTTTGCTCCGCGACACCAATCTGAACGAAACGATTGGGAAATTCCTTTGCAAAAAGATCTGTTTTAGTTGAACCAGTAAGATCCGCGCACAATGCAACGATACGCTCATCCACTCTCCCCGCCTCAAGGAGTCCTTTCCCATACCCTTCTCGAATTGGCGCTTGCTCAACATCAGTATCAAAAATTTTCGGATTTAATTTTAATTCTTGAGGAATCATAACAACAAAGCTAGCTATTTTCACTAATAATTCTACCTTCGAGGCTACGGAGCGCATCGAGTGCTATTTTTGCTTCTTCGGTATTAGGTGGTTTTCCATGCCACTCATATTTACGTTCAAAAGCAGGAACGCCTTTCCCGGGAATAGTATTCGCGAGAATCATTGTTGGACGGTTAAAGACAGCTTGCGCTTGTTCAACCGCGTCAACAATTTCTTCAAAATTGTGACCATCAATTTCAAGTACGTGCCAATTCCACGCTTCCCATTTTGCCTTGAGTGGCTCAAGCGGCATTACATCCTCAGTGTACCCGTCGATCTGAATATTGTTGCGATCCATAATTGCAATTAAGTTATGGACTCCTTCTTTCCCCGCAAGCATTCCTGCCTCCCAAATATTTCCCGCATCCATCTCTCCGTCACTAACTAAGCAATAGAAGAATTTTGATGAAGACGTTCCGTGGTCAATACGATCCGCGAGTGCCATACCGAGAGCTTGCGAAAGCCCTGATCCAAGAGGACCCGAACTGGTCTCAATTCCGGGAAGCCATTCTCGATGCGGATGCCCTTGGAGTCGGGAAGAAAACTTACGCAACGTCATAAGCTCTTTAACAGGAAAATAACCCGCATGTGCCATCGTTGCGTAAAGAACGGGGCAAATATGTCCATTTGAGAGAATTACGCGATCTCGATCCTCCCATTCAGGGTTTTTAGGATTGTGTTTTAAGATATGGAAATAGAGCGCCGTAAACACGTCCGCCATCCCAAGTGGACCTGCAGTGTGCCCAGACCCCGCCTCAAGAAGCATTTCTATAATTGATTTCCTTATCTCGTTTGAAACATGGACTAACTTTTTCTTCTTTTCTTCATCAAGCATAAGTCTCTCCAATAGTTTTAAATTGAGCTAATGTTTTTTCAAAATTACCACTATGAAGCAGTGCGGATCCCGAAACTAAGCGCCGTGCCCCAGCGTTAAGGAGTTTCTCTGCCGTACCCAAACTCACTCCTCCATCAACACTTATTATAAGTTCTGATCTGTGTTTTCGCAAAAGGTTGATCTGCTCCACTACTCGATCATCAAACGCTTCGCCTTGATATCCAATTCGAGCAATACCCATACACTGAACAAAATCGATATCCTCAAGATACGGGACCACCTCATTCACTGAGGTATCAAGGCCAAGCGCAATTCCAATTTCAGTATCTGAACCCGACTCTCGAATCATCTTCAAAATACTCCTCATCTCCTTGGTGCTTTCAATATGCACAATGATACGCTTCACCCCTAGCGCGAGCCAGAGGTCCATCACCTCTTCGGGTCTTTCAATCATGAGATCAATCTCGTAAGAGAGGCCTGCGTACAAAGGAAGTCTTTTTCCTTGATCAAGAAAATTTTTAAGGCCCTCTCCGGTATATGGCCAACTCACCGAAGGAGTAAAACGTCCATCTACCACATCAATCTGCATTACTGAGACTGACCCGCTAACCTGTTTTGCAATACGGGCAATCGTCTCAAAAGAGTTAGGGATCACGGCTGGAATAATTTCAATGCTACCCATACCGTTCTATCTTTTTTATACGACGAATATGGCGTTCTTCTTCTGAAAATGGTGTTTGGAGCCAGATCTGAAGCGCTTCTTTGGCATCCGCTTCATCCAAGAAACGAGCTCCCAAAGAAAGAATGTTTGCATTATTGTGCTCTCGAGATACCACTATCTCATGAGGCACACTACGCCCATCTTTAGGTTCATACTGTCCATTAAATACTACCGCTCGAATTCCCGAGATCCGATTTGCGGCAATGGCTTCTCCTTGACCAGAACCGCCGATCACCACACCTCGTGATGAAGCATCAGAGGAAACGGCGTTGGCGGTTGGAAAAATAAAATCGGGATAATCATCTTCTGGATCATACTCATGAGCGCCATGATCTTCTACTTCATGTCCCATCTCTTTAAGGAAAGGGATCAGTTTTTCTTTCAGCTCAAAGCCAGCATGGTCAGCACCAATATGTATCTTCATACCACTATTTTACTATGAAGTATGGTAAGCGTCTACCCTCCCAATTTTTCTCTTAACAAGGTTTGCAATTTTTGAGGATTTGCGCTTCCCTTGCTTGCTTTCATTCCCTGTCCAACAAGAAACTGAAGGGAGGCGTCTTTACCTGTCCGATAACTTTCGGCGACCTCTTTATGTGTTTCGAGTATTTCTTCAACCAACTCTTCAAGTTTATCTGAGTCATTCTCCTGTAGAAGAGATGATTCTCTCGCAATAAGTTCAGGATATCCTCCTTGCTCATACATAATTTTCAAAATATCTTTCGCTCCCCGAGAAGAAATCTCTCCATGAAGCGCCATGTGAATCAACTGAGCAAATGATTCGGAAGAAATTGTATTTGGTAAATCAAAATCATCTTCCCCCGCTCTTTCTCGGAGCATTCCGAAAAGATCACTCACCATATAATTGACTGCGGTGCGAACAAAATCTTTTTGATCCTCTTTTCCTTCCCAGACTTTCTCAAGAAAATCAGAAAAAATTTTATTACGTACCAAGATCTCACTCTGCTCAAGAGATATGCCGAGTTTCTGATACCGCGATCGCCGTTCCTCTGGAAGCTCCGGAATTGTCTTTTTTATGGAATTAATATCGAACTCTTTTATGTCCCCAAATACAATACGAGGGAGATCAGGATCCGGGAAATAGCGATAATCTTCAGAACTCTCTTTTTTTCGTTGCGCGATAGTCTTCTGCTTCGCTTCATCCCATCCACGCGTCTCTTGCACTACCAATTCTCCTCCCTCGAGTAATGATTCCTGGCGTTTCTGCTCAAACGCTATCGCGCGTTCAACCGCTCGGAATGAATTTAAGTTTTTCACCTCAACCTTAGTGCCTAATACATTCTTCTGAGAAGAAAGTGAGATATTTGCCTCAATACGCATCTCGCCCTTCTCCATGTTCGCATCACTAATTCCAAGATAACGCAACAATAACTGGAGCTCTTTCGCAAAATAGACTGCCTGTTGAGAGGAAGTGATGACTGGCTCAGTTACAAGCTCCATGAGAGGAACTCCAGCACGATTAAAATCGACGAGACTTGACCCATCGCCCACATGAAGAGAGCGCGCCGTATCTTCCTCAAGGTGAATACGAGTGATAGCAACACCCGCAAGCAATCCCTCTGATACAAGCGGGTATGCATACTGGCTAATTTGATATCCTTTAGGGATATCTGGATAAAAATAATTCTTCCTTTCGAAATAAGTTTCAGGCGCAATTTTACCTTTAACCGCACACCCTATGGCAAGAACACTCGCCACTGCTTTTTTATTGATGGTGGGAAGCGTCCCCGGATGCGCCATACATATGGGACAAATATGAATATTGGGTTCTTGTTCATGGGGGTTATTGCGAGATGCGCAAAACATTTTTGTGTTTGTTTTGAGTTCCGCGTGAATTTCAAGACCAATAGTGGTGTAATAGGTAGTCATGAATTAATGATGATTTAATGCAAGCGCTTTTTGAGCAAGCAATATCGCTCCCTCGCGAGATCGGGCAGCAGCACGAAACCGCTTATTGTGGCAAAATACCGCATCCGAAACCCCGCTAATATCCGCAAGTTCCGCATCTCGTTTTCCCGCCCATGTTACTGGAAAAGGGTGACGATGATCAAATGAACGGGGTTCCGTTCTTACTGCCGCAATCTTCCAATAACCTGTTTTGCCTAGATCGGGTTGAATAACATAAAGCGGTTCAAGTTTTGAGGAAAGCACTCGTTCCCATGGAAAATTTTTTTCAAGAATAATGATCCTTTTGTCAGGAGTACGCTCATATGCCTCAATCACGTACTGCTCTGCTTTATGACTTGCGTTGGTATGGAGAATTTCACGATCGAGCACTAGTTTTGCAAGCTCAAGAGCTTTCATAAATGCTCGATCATAATCCTCATCACTTTTCGCCTCTTCCCAGGTAGGGCGCAAGATATACATAATATCTTGAATAAGATACGGGTAAAGGTCCTCATTCATTGACTCAAAGATACTCACTCCATTATCGAGCGCGTCAATAGGCTGTATTAGTTCACGATCAAGTTCTTGAGCTACTTTTTGGGAACCGGTTCGAATGGCTCCATAATGTTTCCAAACCAATCCAAATGATGCATAAGGAATCCCATTCTCACGAGCTCCCGCACCTGCTTCTTGGTGGTGGTCAAAACGATTCTTCTCTGGGTCATATACCGCTCCTACATCGACCACCATGTCTCCTTTTTGAATATGGTGAGGATCTCTGGTTCGTATAATCTCTACTTGATTCTCTCCGAGGCGCTCAATATCAGGAAGAGAAAGCAGTACTGCTACCGCAAAGACGTCATCTGCATGAAAAACACCGCTATGAGTAATAATGGTTTTTTTCATACTAATAGTAATGAATTACGGAGGATCTATCTTGAGTACGTTGTATAAATTTGTCCCCTAGCCACTTCACTACTGACACGAACAATGCTCCGAGAAAAGCGGATCCAAAACCACTTACCAAGAATCCTTCTACGAACGAAGCCACAAACCAAAAAAGGAGTGCGTTAATCACGAGTGTAAAGAGGCCGAGGGTTAAAATGGAGAGAGGTAGTGTGAGTAGTATAAATAATGGCCGAAGCGTGAGGTTAACGATACCTAAAATTATCGCGACAATGAGCGCAATATAAAAATTCACTACCTCAATTCCTGGTAGTACTGTTTGCGCTAAGAGAAGCGCGAGTGCCACAATAAACCATCGAGCAATAAGTGTTGCCATATGTGTGATATATTAACAATCCTTTTTAGCGAATTCGCAAAGGGTAGCAGACATTACAGACACCGAAGACTTCGAGCTTTTCAAGAAATTTAATTACCGTTAACACGAACTCGGAATGGCTCCACGTAAGTGGCGAGACAGATACTTGCTCACCCGTAAATGGATTAATTTGTTCCGAGAGCATTCCGCTTGAAAGTGCGTGTCGGAGAACCCAATCAAGCGTCTCGCGAACCTCTTCAAGCTCTTGAGGAGTCTCCGCTGACTGAATTTGATACTGTGCAACCCAGAGAGTCGTAATAAACCAAGGATTTCCAGGAATCCCTGAACCCTGAGTAAAATAACGATCTCCTTGATATCGTGCAATCCCGCCCTCCTTAGTATGACAAGCGAGTTCTTTTTTGACAACCTTATATGCTTCTTTAAGTAATGGATCATGGTGGGTAAGCACTCCAAACCGAAATACCCCATAAAAACTAGACGTGTCAATTGTGGTGTCGTATCGCTTCTCTCCACGCGAATCCACATTGATTAGTTTATAAAAATAGCCGGCTTCTTTATGTACTAAGTGTTTTAAAATCGCTTCTTTTATGGTACTGCTCTCATGCCGATACCGATCGCGATCTTCTTCTTTTCCCAAGAGATCAGCAAAACGAGCAGCGGCCTCAAGTCCCCCGTAGACCGAACATGCGGTATAAGTGCTTATACCGTATTTTTCTTCCCACAAATCATAACTTGGAGCAGGCAACTTGGTATGAGGTTCTCGGTATACGACAAGAAAATCAGCAACCTTTTGAATCAAGCTATTATAGATGCTCTCAATAAACTCAAGATCCTTCGTGACTAAATAATGCTCCCAGAGTGTTACCAAAATTAACGCGGTCTCATCTTCTTGAATGGCAAGTTGCTTTCTTCCCTCTTTATCAACCCAAGGATGCCATGAACTGCCGAGAGAGAAATCCGCTCGATACTTATGAAGCAAATATCCTTCAGGAGTTAAAACGGTATTGATAAACTTATAGAATCGGGCCGCAAGGTCAAAATAACCCGCCTTATCTAATGCGAGCGCAATATAAGCTCCGTCACGAGGCCAGAGATATCCGTATGTATCAAGCCCATATTGAAAAATATCCGAATCCCCCGAAGCAATAAGCGCCCCGTGATTATCAGCATGGGCCCGAATAATAAAGAGGGATTTTTTAAATAACGCTTCGATTTCAGGGGAAAGATATTTGAAGACGAAATTCCTTTTATTTACCCACGCATGCCAGAAATCACTAGTGGTTTTAATAAGATGCGCGGGGGTTTTACTCAGAATATAATTATTGAGTTCGCATACATCTTGAATAAGTTCTGCGCTGAGAACCCAATAATAAAATTCCCATGTACCACCAGGAGAAAGAGACTCACTGAAACCGATGGTCGAATCAACGGACCCATGCTCAATTGGATTCCTTGAGAGTGCTCCTGTCTCTGCTTCCTTCCACGTACCTTCTTTCCCATGAGCATGCATAATGCCAACACTGAATTCATCGATGTGCTTCTCTCCATTCATGCCAGAAACCAAAAATACCCGCCTGCCTTTATAATGCACGACTGCGTGGCGATCAGGGTCATAGTATGCGGTTAATGCGGAACTTGTCTCACTAATACGAAATTGTTGATTGAAAAAGATTTTAATATCTCGCTTCTCTTTCGCTAAATTCTTTACACGGACATTTCGTATAAAAATATTGCTTTCATTATATACGGCATCAGTAAAAGAGAGTGCTAATTGCAACTTCTCATTGTGCGCATGAATATCGCCCACCATTGTCTCAGGGGCATAATTTACGACTACCTTCCAGCTCGCATGATGAAGCCACGTAAGTCCCCCATCAACCCATATACCAATTAAATGCACGAGTTCATGCCCAACCTGATTTTCAAGGCCAATATGAGGAAAATAAAAATCGCGCACTTGACCATAGCCATCAAAACAAACCAGCATATTCCCGTTTCCAAGGACAAGGGATTTGCTCATAGCACATTATGATGAGGTTAGGTACGCTTTAATGATACGCCGAGTACCATCTTTAGTTCGAGCACGTTGGGTACGACGAGCACATTCATGGTTGCCAATTACATCAAGGATCCATTGGGAAAAATCATTTCGGCCTTTCCCTGTGTGATACTCAAATTCCGCATCTGACATGCTATCAAGCTCGTGATATAAATCGCGCAAATTCTTAAGGGTTGCCCCATTGCAAACCCAAAAAAATTTATCAGATGGAACGTCTCTTTCTAGAGGCCGAGAAAGAGATGCTTTTCGAGAACGTCGTTTAGGGACAGACGTCTTTTTTCCTTGTTTCTTTATACTTTTAGTGACCATAGGCATATGTTAACTTATTAATAATTTTCTTTAACTGAGAGAAGATTCCTCTCTCTTTTTGATTACGTAAAATTCTATGCTCAAGATCGTTAAGCGCGTTCATGTATGAAATAAAAGCATCATAGGGTGATTCGTACGGATTAAAATATTTGTGCACATCTCCATCAGCAAACCATTTCGTACACATGTAATAGAAATGGTCAGAAGTTTGCATACGCCTCCAGTCTTCAAGAATACTTGGGTCATTGCTCTCATAGGCCGCCTGCTCCAACGCATAAACCGCTCGTAACGCATCATGTTGTAATTCATTTGAGCGCCACGCGGAAAGGTCCCGTTCAATATCAGCCCAGGAAACATAATACGGAACATCAAGCGCGGCACGCGCAGGGAATCTGTTTATCGCATCAGTCGGAGTAACAAAAGAATTATCAGGGTGTTTGAGTAATTCTTCTGGAAGTGCCCGTAGGAAGTGAAAAATTCCTGTGTCTTCCCACTGATGTTCACCGAAAGTCTCATAGTCCATAAACAAATTCACCACATCAGCAGATCCGTTTGTCGCGCCGATCCAGTGCGCGAATTTCTCCGCGGTCAAAGGGTACTCGCTCCAATCCCTGCTCCCAAAACGAAACGCAATGTCATCAGAAAACCGATAATTTTTCAACAGCAAACGCAGTGTGGGGGCATTAACGGGACGATAGAGATAGTTAGGGCTTCGCCACCCGAGCATGTGGTCTGCTCCTTCAGCAAGAATACCTCGGTAGCCCATACGGGAGACTAAATCCGCAATATCATTGTGATATATAAGTTCAGTATTTCGAAATACTCGTGGAGTATACCCAAACAGGTGTTTTATTTTCTCTTGATGTAGCGCGACTTGATGCCGAAACTCTTTTGGTGAGTAAATCGATGCGAGTGAATGATAATAGGTTTCAGAAAGAATCTCTACTTGGCCAGTAGCAACGAGCTTCTGAAACGACTCCAATATGTAAGGACTAAAGGTCTCCATCTGCTCTAGTACCACTCCAGAAAAAGAGAAGCTTATTCGAAAATCAGGATAACGTTTTAAAAGATCGAGCAGTAGAGCGTTTGTTGGTAAATAGCATTTTTCGCCAACTTTATTTAGGATTTTTTGATTATTGAGCTTTCCTTCCCCAGTGTCATTGAAATAAGGCCCTCCATTACCAATATCAAAAGCGCTGAATCGCTTAATGCGGTGGGGTTGATGAACTTGAAAATAACTGCAAACCGCGGTCATAGAGGTTTTAATGTTTTAATGAACCTTTTGTAAATTTCAATACACGCATCTGCGGCACGCTTCCAAGAAAATTGCGACACCGAATCCTGCCCATGACTTACAACGCTATACCCTAATGAGGGATGGTCTAACACCGCGACAATTTTGTTGGCCATCTCTTCTACATCCCAAAAATCAACTTTAAGCGCGCCAGGGATAATTTCTGCGACACCAGATTGTTTCGAGATAAGCACCGGCGTTCCATTGGCAAGCGCTTCAAGCGGAGTGATACCAAAAGGTTCTGAGACTGAAGGCATCACAAATAAATCAGCAACTTGGTATATTGTATCAAGTTCTTCTCCTACGAGCCAGCTCGTAAAAATAAAACGATTGCTAATATTCTGATACGCGGCACTTCGTATCATCTTCTCGCGCATATCCCCTGCTCCACACATCACAAAGAACGTATTGGGGCGAATAGACAGCACCCGAAGCGCAGATTGAATAAAATAATCAGGACCTTTTTGAAGCGTAATCCTTCCGACAAAGAGTACGATCTTATTTCCTGCTTCTTTAAGGCGTAACAATCCTGAGGTAAGCGCTGAGGGAGTTGAAGAGACTCCAAATTTCTTCATTCCTCCCTCTTCTGTATCAATACCATTATGTACAACCGTTATTTTTCCTTCTGGAATGTTATATCGTGTGATTAAAATATCTTTCGTGAATTGAGATACGGCGATTACCTGATCAGCCACTTCCATGCCCCGCCGCTCAATATCGTACACTGATTGATTCACTCCATTGCCTCCCGTACGATCGAATTCAGTGGCATGAACATGCACTATCAATGGTTTTTCCGTCGCTTCTTTAGCCGCAATGCCCGCCAAAAAGGAGAGCCAGTCATGCGCATGAATCACATCAAACGATTCCTGTCGCGCAAGCTCTCGAGCTCGGAGCGCGTAACGATACACTTCACTAATTAAATTATCTTCATATAAAGAAGGAGTGTTTACTCCATGGATCTGTCGATATGATTCGGCGGTAATATATGGCTTTAAACTACTTGATACCACACGGAATGACAATGAGGGAAAATAGATATCCGCAAATCGAAAATGCGCTTCAATCGCCTTGGTGGGAATCTGTTTCGGAAGCACAAAAATTAACTCTGTGCCACGTTGAACTAAAGATTTTGATAGACCAAAACAAGCAACACCGAGTCCCCCGCTATTGTGAGGTGGAAACTCCCACCCAAACATAAGTATGCGCATGAAAGTAAACGCCACACCGACATTCACGCAAAGAAAACGGCGTAGGCATCATATGTAGTATAACCTAAAGCAAAAGAGGCAACTAACGTAGATGGGGATACATCTATGAGAGAGTCTTAATGAGCGTCCAACCTTCTTTGGCAATAAGATCTTGAGCTTTTTTATATTTCAATACTTGTCGGATTCCGTCCTTTTCAATTTCAACTTTCTCATTTCTCCCTATTGATTGCGTGGCTCTGGATCTGGAAAAAGTGGGTTCTATTACCCCTGTTTTCTTCAGAATCTCGTCTGCTTTTGGGCGAAAACCTCGTAGAAGCAGCGAATCTTCATCCTGCTTGAAACCAGACGACTGAATATTGGGGAGCAATCGACGCAACTGTTCTCGGATTGCATGCTCCATTTCCCTGAAAAGACGTATTCCTTCTTTTTTATACTCAACCAAGGGGTCACGTTGTCCATATGCCCGCAAATTTACACTGGAGCGCATATAATCCATGATCTCTAAATGTTCCATCCAATAGAGATCGATCGTTTGTAATACTACCTGTCGAACTGCTCCGAGAAACTCCACCGTCTCAAAGGCTTCTCGTTTTTTCTCTATTACTTCTTTATATGCCACATCATCACCCGAGAGTTCATCAATAAAAGCATCGATGGTCTCACTATCAGCATGAAGCATCGTGCGTCTCCATTCATAAATGGTCTTTCGCTGTTTATTAAGCACGTCGTCATATTCGAGCACGTGCTTTCGTGAATCAAAATGAAATCCTTCGATTTTCTTCTGCGCTGACTCAAGTGAGCGAGTAATCATTCGATTTTGAATCGCTTGATCATCTTGTAAACCGAGGCGCCCCATCATTTTCTTTATTGTATCTGAAGCAAAGACGCGCATGAGATCATCTTCGAGAGAGACAAAGAATTGCGTCTCTCCTGGGTCACCTTGACGCCCTGCTCGTCCTCGAAGTTGATTGTCAATTCGGCGCGCTTCATGGCGTTCAGTTCCCAAGACAAAGAGTCCACCAAGCCGCTTTACCTCTTCATAAGATTCTTTACTTGGAGGACTACCTCCTAGTTTAATATCAACACCTCTCCCTGCCATGTTAGTGGAAATGGTTACTTTTCCTTTTGCGCCGGCTTGCGCGATAATTTCTCCTTCACGTTCTGCTTGTTCCGGTTTCGCGTTTAAAACTTGGTGCGGAATACCTTGTTGTGTTAGATATGCGGCAAGAAGCTCGTTCTTTTCAATTGATACCGTACCAATCAAAACTGGCTGACCTTTTTGATGAAGCTCTCGAACCTTCTCCGCTACTGCTTTGAATTTTCCTTGCTCACTTTGAAAAATAAGATCGTTATGGTCAATACGAAGCGGAGGTTTATGTGTGGGCACCGCAACCACCTCCAGCTTGTATACTTTATAAAATTCTTCTGAAGAGGTTACCGCGGTTCCGGTCATGCCGGAGAGCTTTTCATACATTCGAAAATAATTTTGAAAAGTAATGGACGCAAATGTTTTTGACTCTTTTTGAACCGGCACCCCTTCTTTTGCCTCAATTGCTTGATGTAATCCTTCAGACCATCTTCTGCCCGGCTGAAGCCTTCCGGTGAACTCATCAACAATAATCACTTCTCCATTCTTTACCACGTAATGTCGATCTCGATGAAAGAGCGCTTCCGCGCGAACCGCGCTTTCAAGATGGTGCACGTACTTAATTCCTTTCTCGGTATAGATATTTTCAACTCCAAGCGCTTTCTCCGCGCGAGAAATCCCTTCATCAGTGAGGGCAATACTTTTAAACTTCTCATCGACAGTATAGTCTTGGTTAACTTTGAAATTTTTTACTATACGAGCAAAAGTCTGATAGAGCGACTCACTCTCTTTCGTCGGAGCTGAAATAATGAGTGGGGTACGAGCTTCATCAATTAAAATAGAGTCGATTTCATCAACAATCGCAAAATGGGGTTCTCGCTGAACTACACGAGATTCTTCGTAAGCTAAGTTATCCCGTAGATAATCAAACCCAAACTGATTATTAGTACCATACGTAATATCTGCTCGGTACGCGTCTTGGCGCCCACACGGACGAAGAAATTCGTGGAAAACATGAAAAGATCCCCGTTGATCGCGTTCTTCATCACTGCTCTGATGTGATGGATCATATAGAAATGATTCTTCGTGGTTAATTACTCCAACAGAAAGACCTAAAAGCGCATACACTTGCCCCATCCATACCGCATCACGGCGAGACAAATAATCATTCACCGTCACTACATGTACTCCCTTTCCGGTAAGCGCGTTTAAATACGCGGGAAGTGTTGCAACCAAAGTCTTTCCTTCACCCGTGCGCATTTCAGCAATTCCTCCACGGTGCATTACAATCCCTCCTAAAAGTTGTACATCAAAATGCCGTTCATTGAGAGTGCGCTCTGCCGCAACACGAACTGAAGCAAACGCTTCTGGTAAAAGCAGGTCGAGTGTCTCTCCATTTTTAATACGTGCTCTAAATTCAGATGTTTTCTTCTTTAGCTCTTCATCAGAAAGAGCCCTGAATACTTCTTCATAACTATTAATTTTCTGAACGACAGGATAGAGTTCGGAGAGATGTTTCTGGTTATTATCCCCAAAAAAAGCCTTTATTTGAGAAAGAATTTTCATGCACCTCCTATAGTAGCACAGCCAGAAAGACAAGAAAACAAAAACCCCTCAGAGAGGAGTTTTTGTTTTTCAAATACTAGCGTCGTCGTTTCGTGGTCTTTCGTCGCTTTGTGGTCTTCTTAGTAGTTCGGCGCTTCGTAGTTGTTCGCTTTTTCGTTCCAGCTTTCTTTCTCTTTTTTGCTGCCATATTTTTATATAAAAATTTTTATTGGTAATTCGACACAATACCCGACCAAGAAAATAAAATAATGTATCGTATCGTGTTAATTACATTATCGTATAGTAAAAATTATATGTAAATAAATTTTTATAAAAAAATGTGGATAACTTTTTTTAAAAAATTTTTGAAATTAAAAATTATTTCCCAACAAATTCTACTTCGCGTTCAATTTTAATTCCCGTGAGTCGTTCTACTTCAGAAAAAATTTTTTTTGCAAATTGGTCTACGTCACCTGCTGAAGCGCCTCCGAAGTTTACAAGGACGAGTGGCTGCCTTATGAAGGTGCCAACCGTACCTTCGCGAAACCCTTTCATCTTGAGTACATGCTCAATAATCCACGCCAGTGGAACCTTCACCTCTCCATGAGAAAGCGCGAACCCCGGCAAATCCTTAAAACGGGCTTTAAGTGAAGCAAATTCTTCCTGTGTAATTATAGGATTCTTAAAGAAGGAACCTGCGGTATAGCCCTCATCCACGGAAGGAAACTTCTGTTTCCTAATTTTAATAACCGCTGCTCGAACCGTATTAAGCGAAGGGAATATTCCTTGATCTCGAAAATATTCTTCTAAATCCCGATATGAGATATTGCACGATCCTTCATGGCAAAGCTTATACACCACCTCCCAGACGAGAAAGCGTTTTCCTAATTTACTTTTAAAAAAACTGTCTCGATAGTTAAACGCGCACTCTTCTCGCGTAAACACACGCCAACCCTCCTCTTCAGTATCAAAAGTTAAGACATGATCAATCACATTAGACACCTCTTGCCCATAAGCACCAATATTCTGAACAGGTGTCGCGCCGACAGTCCCTGGTATGAGTGAGAGATTTTCAATCCCAAACAGCTCTCTTTTAACTGACTCTTCCACCACACTATCCCAATTTTCTCCAGCGCCAACACGGACCAAGGTGTAGTTCTTTTTTGTCTCAAAGGAGAAACCCTTATGCTCTACTTTAATTACCAAACCACTCACCCCATGATCGCCAATTAAAAGATTAGAGCCTCCACCAAGAAAAAAGATGGGGAGCGCTCTTTCTTTTGCGAATCGGACCGCGTATGAGAGTTCTGATATTTCTTTTACCCGTATAAAAAATTGGGCCCTTCCTCCAACATGGAGCGTGGTGAAAGGGCTCAATACTTTTTCTTTTTCGAGAAGCGGAGTCATATACATAAAAATATGCCGATATGTGGTCGGCGGGGCAAACTCCAAAACAAATGTCTTATGTGAGCGCAACCGCCAACCGCATATCGGCACATTACCACCTAAAAAGAACTAATTGCAAATTCCGCTACATGCATCGGTTGCATTATGGCTTCTTCCGATACAGAACTCAGCACCAGTACGCTCTAACTGGTTTGCTCTAAGGCAATACCGCTGGCCACTATCCTGTGGCTCATACGTATAATAATAAGGAGGAAAATTGGTTGGATCTATAGGGAGAACAGGAGTAACACCACTGGTAATTAAATCTCTGAGATCACTTTGAGGGTCCCAATCTGGATTTCCGTCACCGTTAACACATTCAGATCCAGACCCAGCAGAAGCACCAATGGGGGATCCATTATCATCTAAATACTGGCTTCCCAACCCCCCACAGCTGGTATCACTCGTCATATTTTCTGGTTGCGTATAGGAGCCGTGTTCGGTGTAATACAATTCAAGCGCGAGAGCAAGCTGTGTCAACTCCTGTTGGCGTCTCGCATCCCGAGAGCTTGTCCTGAGATCTTCATAGCCGTTAATTGCAACCGTTGCAAGCAAACTAATAATTGCAACCACCACCAGAAGCTCGACCAGCGTAATTCCCAAAACATATCGTGTGGTTATTTTTTTTCGTATTTCCATGTTTCTTTAATTTTAATCGATCCTTTTAAAAAATAAAATCATTATTTTAGTTACCTTTTTATTTCTTCAATCTTAGCCCTCGTCGATGGTCCGAAGTAGCCCGTGCCTTGAGTGAGATCAACAGGGGTAAGAATGTCCGAGCGATAGAAGTTCTGGAACCTGATCAATGCCTCCTTGGTAAGGTTGCCGAAGAATGTCGTCTCATTTCCTTCTGATCCTGGGCCAGTTTGCGCAATCGTAAATCCTTGATGGTTAAGGAAGACTTGGAGCGCTTTGACGTCTTGGCCTTCAGAGCCAATGGTAAGGTCGCGGGTGAACGTGCCTGATGAAGATGAAGGTGGTATCGCTGGAGTGGTTGGAATCTCTATTCCGCTGTCGCCAGAAATCTCATTTGCTTTCGCCCTCGTCGATGGTCCGAAGTAGCCCGTGCCTTGAGTGAGATCAACAGGGGTAAGAATGTCCGAGCGATAGAAGTTCTGGAACCTGATCAATGCCTCCTTGGTAAGGTTGCCGAAGAATGTCGTCTCATTTCCTTCTGATCCTGGGCCAGTTTGCGCAATCGTAAATCCTTGATGGTTAAGGAAGACTTGGAGCGCTTTGACGTCTTGGCCTTCAGAGCCAATGGTAAGGTCGCGGGTGAA